>DHKFI23501__coassemble_595_pt1 | contig 38627 bp, 28 predicted proteins | sample DHKFI23501__metabat2_high_PE_018 | metagenome-assembled genome bin DHKFI23501 | reverse complement strand
TGGTCAAAGCAAGTTAGTCATCGGTAATTTGTTCTTGACTTATTACCACATGACTCAGATAATGAGTGTTTTAATTGTAAATTATTCACTTTGTGAAATATGCAACTTGTTTGAGGTAGCATTCTGCACAATCCGGCTTTGCTAGGGTTGACGCTCTAGATAAGTACATGATCTCAAATCCAGCTAAAGTTGACTTTAGCGAGTATTTTATTCTTCTCATCGCCTCAACCTGGCAAAACAGTTTTCTTAATAATCCATACTTGCCAAGAACTCTTTGGCCCGGTCGGCTTGGGGGTTGGTGAAGAATTGCTTGGCAGAAGTGGTTTCACGGAGACGGCCATCTTCAAGGAACAGGACCTGATCGGCAACCTTAGCGGCAAAGGTCAACTCGTGGGTCACAATGATCATTGTCATGTGGTCCTTTTCGGCTAGTTCTTGCATAATGTTTAAGACTCCCCGAACCATTTCGGGGTCAAGCGAGGCGGTAACTTCATCAAATAACATCAACTTGGGATGCATAACCAGTGCCCGGATAATTGCGATTCGTTGCTTTTGTCCCCCAGAAAGTTGCCGCGGATAGGCATCAGCTTGATCCGCTAATTCAAACCGTTCCAGTAACTTTTGGGCTTCTGCCTTCACTTCGCCTTCATCTCGTTTTTGAACCTTGGTTGGTCCCAAGAGAATGTTGCCCATCACCGTTAAGTTCGGAAACAAATCATAACTCTGAAAAACCATCCCAATTTCTTGGCGTAACTTTTGCCAGCTTACCTTATCGGGGGTCACCTTTTTTCCTTCAAAAGTGATCGTCCCCTTTTGATAAGGTTCCAAACCATTTAGGGTTCGAATCAAGGTACTCTTTCCGGAACCCGAAGGCCCAACTAAAGCAATTACCTCTCCTTCGTGAATCGAAAAGTTAATATCATGCAGAGCCTGCCAGTCACCATAATACTTGTCTAAATGATCAACCCGCATTAATTCAGTTGCCATTACTTAACCTCCTTACTACTCTTTCGCAACCGTCGTTCCCACCAGGATAAAGGATAATCGACGATAAAATAGAGGATAAAAATTAACCCGTAAACCCAGAAAACCGTGGTTGGATGTTCGTTGTTATTCGCTTCGATGATTTGTTGGCCAATATTGATCACATCCATTACGCTAATCAACATCAATAAAGAAGTGGTTTTAATCACCCGGGTTGCCAAGTTAATCGTTCCGGGCAAAGCCAATTGAAAGGCTTGTGGAAGAGAAACGTACCAGAATAATTGACGATCATTTAGCCCCAAAGCTTCCCCCGCTTCAATTTGGTGTTTTGGAACTGACTCCAAAGCGCCGCGCACAATATCAGAGTACTCGGCAGCTACCCAGAGCGTGAAAGCTAGCACCGCCATCCAGGTTCCGGGCCAGTTTACATTAAATTGTCGTGGCAAAATATAGTAAACCAAAAACAATAACACAACGGTTGGAACAATCCGGAAGAATTCAAGATATAAGCGAAAGATCAGTTTCACTAAACGGTTCGACCGGGTCCGTAAAAAGCCAAAAAAGATTCCTAAAATTCCGCCAAAGAGGATCGACAAAGCGGCGATCCAAACTGAGGTCCATAAACCGCCCATTAGCCGGGCAAAATTATGTCCCGCAAAGAGGACATTAATTCCCGAATGCGCCATGGCGAACCCTCCTTTCAAGCCAATCTAAAAACAGAATTACTGGAATTAAAATTACGGCATAGGCTAAAACTAAAACTAACAAATACTCGTTGCTCCGATAGTACAAGCCAATTAAGTCCAGAGCCGTATTCGTTAATTCTGGAATCGCCACCACGGAGAAGATTGAAGTTTCTTTGATCAAGAAGATCACGTTAGCAGCAAAGGCCGGTACGCTCAAGGCTAACCCTTGCGGGAAAACCACGTACCGAGCTAGTTGCCAATCGCTCATCCCCAAGGCTTTACCACTTTCAATCTGAGTTTTGCTTACCCCCTCAAAGCCCCCGGTAAAGCCATCAGCCATGTAGGCCCCGCCTAAAAAGGTTAGACCCACAATCCCACAGGCCGTAGCTGACATTTTCCAGCCTAATACCGGAAAGGCATAGTAAAGAAAGAATAATTGCAACAACAACGGCGTATTCCGCGCCACTTCTGCATAAACTGTTAGGACCTGTCGCAAAACCGGAACCCGGAAATACTCAGCTAAGCTAACGATTAACCCAACCAGGGCTGCTAAGGCAATCCCAACTGCTGACATCCAGATCGTTACCCACAACGCCTTTTCAAACGTCGGTAAGCTCTGGACAATCACTGACCAACTCAAAAGCTTCTCCTCCTCTCAAAGAAAAAAGCACTCGCTATCCCCAATGGAACAGCGAGTGCTTTCAAATCATCGGTTTTAACCTAATGATCCCTTCGGAACGCTGAAATTTGAGGATGCCCAAATAACCGGTTGTTTGAACAACAACACGGCATCGTCATCATTTGCATTTGGGAATCCCAAACCATTTCGTTTCCTCCTGTTTTTCATTGATCTTTAATTTAAGTTTAATCCTAGTCGTTTGATCGACAAATGTCAACCACCTGAGCTTACTTTTTATGAGAAATCGCTAATTATTGAAAAGCTCCTGGCCAAACTGTTTCCGCAACTTCCCTTACCAGACGGACCTTGGCCCATTCTTGGTCTTCAGTTAACAAGTTTCCTTCTTCCGTAGAAGCAAACCCACATTGCGGACTCAAAGCAAGATTGGTCAATGGCACGTGCGTACTTGCTTCTTTTAAGCGCGCCTTTAACTTAGCTGGCTTTTCAAGCGCCCCGTCCTTGGAAGTAATTAAGCCAAGGACCAAGGTAATGTTCGACCGTTGGTTCCAAATCGTCGCCAAGGGAGAAAAGTCCCCGGACCGGTCATTGTCGTATTCCAAGAAGAAACCATCATAATTAAGTTGCCCAAGGTACTTCGCTACCGGCCCATAGCCGCCGGCAAATAAGAAGGTCGAGCGGAAGTTTCCCCGGCAAATGTGGGTTGTAACCGTTAAATCTTCTGGTAAACCAGCCAAAGCACCATTGATTACCGTTACCGCGTCTTCACATAAAGCAACATATTTGGCGTGTTCCTCCGGTTGCTCCTTCGTATCATTGAGCTTAGCAATCAAGAATGCCCAGGTCGTATCATCAATTTGAAGGTACCGACAACCTAAATCATAGAAGTGTTGAATGGTTTGGTGGTAGGCCTTAGCAAGATCAGTTAAGTAATCTGCCCGGGTATCATAAAACTTTGGCCAGTTGTCAGAGCGATGGTCACGGAAAAGCATCGTCGGTGATGGAATCGTTTGTTTAGCTACCACCCCATGCTCTTGCGCCAGACCGTGTAAGAACTTAAAGGCGGCAAAGAAAGGATGGTCTGGATTGTAAGCTACCTTCCCTGCTAATTCCGCATTATCAGTCCGCGTCTTTTTGCCATGAAACTTGTATGATTCATGCCCATCATACTTAGCAACTCCGTTAAGGCCCCAAAGAAAGTCTAAATGCCACCAGCTCCGGCGAAATTCACCATCGGTAACGGCTTGGAGCCCGTTATCAACTTCTTTTTGCACCAAGTCCGTAATTAAGCGATCTTCAACTGCCGTTAAAGCATCCCGGTCTAATTCACCAGCGAAATACTTTTGCCGCGCTGCTTTTAATTCTTGTGGTCGCAAAAAACTCCCTACAATATCGTTCTTAAATGGTGCTGTCATCCTAATCATCCTTTCTAACACTAAAAAAAGCCCCTTGAACCAACCGGCTCAAGGGGCTCCGATAATCTCGGTGCGGTACCACCCTAGTACTTATCACTCAAACAGAACTAAGCATTCTGTGGGTAGTTAACGGGCCCAACCGCAATCGGCTAATGATTCGCCAATCGATCCGCTCCTAGACCATCTTCACTTTTTAACTAATCGTGGTTCCCATCATTTCCACTTCGCTGGAGATTAGCGCCAAAAGTTACTCATCTTTTCTTAGCGTTCTTTAATTTTTGACTTGTAGCAAGTATAACACTTTTGCTTCTAAGTGCAAACATCCTTCCTGAATTTGAATTTATTCTCACTCAAAAACATTGATTTATCAGCCTTTTTTAAAACAAATAAAATAAAATTCGCTTTTGAGGTTGACGATTAGAGAAAAATTAACTAAGATTAGAACCAACTTAAATCATTCGAACACAATGAGAAAGAAGAGTAAGTTTATTTCACCAGCAGCGAACCCCGGTTGGTGCGAGGGGGTAGGAACGATTTAAACTGAAAATCACTTTCGAGTCCGAGCCAGCCAAGGTTCGGTGGTGGCACCCATTACCGTGCACGCGTATCGTCAGTTTGCTGACCGTACGTAGTAAGATGGCAGTAGTGATATTGCCATAATAACGGGTGGTACCGCGCTGAGGCGTCCCGCAGTTAGTTCAAACTAATTGCGGGACGCCTTTTTTCATTGGGTTCGAAGATAGGAGGAATACATATGCAATCATTATCTTCACGAAAACTTACTTGGCGTGAATATTTCGTTGTCGCTTCGTTACTTTTTGGCCTTTTCTTTGGGGCTGGGAACTTGATTTTTCCACTCCACCTTGGTCAATTAGCTGGTGGGCATTGGGGGCCAGCCGCTTTAGGCTTCCTGGTAACCGGGGTCTTATTGCCGCTACTTTCCGTCATGGCAATCGCGGTTACCCGTTCCGAAGGGGTCTTTGATGTTGGGCGCCCACTGGGAGTTGGCTTTGCCTTAACCTTTATGGTTTTGATTCACGCAACGATCGGTCCTCTCTTTGGGACCCCACGGACAGCGACTGTTTCCTTCACCGTTGGGGTCGCCCCATTTGTGCCCGCCCACTACCAACAATTAGCCCTGTTAGTCTTCTCCGTTGTCTTCTTTGGGTTAGCCTTCGCTTTTTCTTACCACGAAAATAGCATTCTTGCTAACGTTGGGAAGGTTTTGAATCCCATGTTCTTAGCACTGTTATTCTTGATGTTTTTGGTTGCTTTCTTAATGCCAATGGGCAATCCAATGCATGCAACATCAACGGCTGCTTACACTCACGGTGCAGTTGTTAATGGCTTCTTGGAAGGTTACAACACAATGGATGCCCTCGCCGGTTTAGCCTTCGGGGTAACGGTAGTTTCCGCTGTTCGGCAAATGGGCCAAAAGAAGAGTACTGATGTTTCAAAAGTTGTTGCTAAGGCCGGCTTATTAGCCATGACCGGAGTAGGATTAATCTACCTTCTCTTAATTGTCGCTGGGGCCATGTCCCTCGGTCACTTTAAGCTTTCGGCTGACGGTGGGGTTGCCTTTACTCAAATTGTTCACTACTATGGTGGTGCCTTTGGTCAAGCAGTCCTTGCTGTCTTAATCACGGTTACTTGTTTAACTACCGCCGTGGGATTAGTTGCGGCCTTTGCCCAAGACTTCCACAAGCACTTTCCCAAAGTTTCTTACCACACTTGGTTAGCCTTGACGACCTTGGCATCCTTTGTAACAGCTAACTTTGGGTTGGAACAAATCATCGCCTGGTCCACGCCAATGTTAATGTTCCTCTACCCCTTAGCCATGGTCTTGATCCTCTTATCCGTTTTCTCAAACTTCTTTAACCGGGACAGTCGCATCTACTTCTTTGTCGTTCTCTTCACCGTTGCCCCCGCCCTTGGTGACATGGTCGTTTCCTTCCCGAAAGTGGTTTCCGCTAGTACTTTTGGTCAAAGCGTCGCTAGTTTGCGGGCAATGCTACCACTATCAGCTCTTGGCCTTTCTTGGTTAGTTCCCGCTCTCGTTGGTTTAGTTCTTGGTTTAGCTGTTCACTTTGTTAAACCTCAACCACAGGTCGCTTTACAACCAGCCCGGGTTGACGATGAGGATTAACTTTTCTGAATAAATGTAAAACACAAGAGGGGCTGGGAAGAAACGCACGTTTCTTCCCAGCCCCTCTCTTTTCATCTCCGAAGGTTACTCAGCAACGACGGTCAAGGCAGTAGCTGAAAGGCAGTTGCTTCCCTGACGGTCGCACCAACCGATTCAGCCTTGCATGGGCTCACAAACACCAAACCAGTTGGCTGGCTCGCTCCAAGGCAGTAATCAAGTGGGCCCTCCCCGCCTTACAGTCGGCTACTACTTATTACACGATATGTGAACAAGCGATCTGCACTCAAAGTTGTGTTAGCTACGTTCCAACCTTTAAATTAGTGGTCTTGATAGTTTCTTCCTAAATCATTTTCTACTTTGTCATTTCCGCTTTCAATTTAAGTATCCGGCGCTTAATTTCATCCCGAACCTGACGAAAAACCACTAAGCATTCAGCCGCCGATCCTTGCGCTTTAGCTGGATCAGGTAAAGCCCAATGGAGGTGTTGGGCTCCAGTTGGTAAGGTTGGACAATGATCCCGGGCATCCCCACAAAGCGTCACCACCAAGGTAATATCTTTAAGATAAGCTGGATCAATTGCTTTCGCATATTGCTGACTAATGTCCACCCCATCTTCTTGCATAACCTTAACTGCTAAAAGATTGAGTTGGTCTGGCTGGGTCCCCGCACTCCGGACTTCAAATTCATTTCCCGGGAAATACTTTTTCGCATACCCTTCAGCGATTTGACTCCGGCATGAATTTCCCGTACAGAGAAAGTAAAGTTTTTTCATGTCTTGCTCCTAGTTTCCATGATTGGATGCAAAAAGCCACTAAGTAAAGTTACTTACCTAGCGGTTAATTAACTATCACCATTAGAAATCAACTTCATCGGGATCCTTGCATTGCCCACCAAGGTCCTTCAAAGCTGAAATTTCAGCCATTTCAGCATCAGACAATTCAAAATCAAAGACGTCCATGTTTTCCTTTATCCGATTAACGTGGACGGACTTTGGTAATGGCAAAACGCCTTGTTGGATTACCCAACGGAGACTAACTTGAGCCGTGGTTTTTCCATGGGCGGCCGCAATTTTTTCCATTGTTGGATTAGTCAAAACAGTGGCCCCTTGGCCCCCAAGCGGTCCCCAAGCCTCAACTTGGATATTCATCGCTTGAATCTTCTTAATTTCTTCGCTATGTGACCAACCTGGGTGAACTTCAATTTGGTCAACCATTGGCTTAATCTTGGCCGTCTTCATCAATTCAGCAACGTGGTGCGGCATGAAATTACTCAACCCGATCGCCCGAATCTTTCCGGCTTCGTAAAGTTCTTCCATTGCCCGCCAAGTTTCAGCATTAATCCTAGAGGCTTCCGGGCCAAATTGCTTTTCGTTCGCTGGCCAGTGAATCAAGTAAAGGTCGAGGTAATCCAAGCCTAGACGATCCAAACTCTTTTGGAAAGCTTCCTTCGTCGATTCGTAACCACGATCCGTATTCCAAAGTTTACTAGTAATAAAGAGGTTCTTCCGGTCAACACCAGACGCCTTAATCCCTTGGCCAACCCCTTCTTCATTATGGTAAATCATTGCCGTATCAATGTGGCGGAAACCAGCCTGAATGGCGTCTTTTACCGCTCGAGCGGTTACCGCTGGGTCTGTCCGGAAAGTTCCGTAACCAACACACGGAATTTCCACCCCGTCATTAAGCTTTAATGGTGAATTTACGTTTTCTAAAGTCATAACTATTTTCCTTTCTAAATTACTGCCAATCTAAGGCTAATCCTTGATGCTTTAGGAGCCCAGCTAACTTATCGCGCTCAATGGTCTGCTTGGTTAACTTACTGCCCGTAATTTGCTTAGTAAAGGAATCAATCCGCCGATTAGCATTGCGTAAATCATAGTAAGTTTGGACGATTTCATCATAATCAGCCAAACTACGAACATCAAAGTCCCTTGGATATTCATTTTCAAAGGCAATTTGGTTAATTGGTAGCCGCGGTTTTAATTGGGGTTCTTGGTTTGGCACTCCAACTTGCAGGCCTAAGATTGGGAAGGTTAATGCTGGTAAATTAAGCACCTTCACTAATTGCTCTGGATCATCGTTAACCGATCTCAAAATTACGGCGCCAAGGCCCATACTTTCAGCAGCTGTTACCGTGTTTTGCAAAGCCAAGACCGTATCTTCAACCCCCTGCATAAAAACATCAAAGGTGTGAAGACGCCCATCATCAAAGCCCAGTTGTTGACGGATTTGTTGATTCCGGTGCAAGTCGACCACAAAGATAAACAGATCACCATTTGCGCCAACATATGGCTGACCGGAAATCGTCCGGATTGCGGCCCGCTTAGTTGGATCAGTAATGTGCAAAATACTAAATTGTTGCAAAAACATACTCGTCGAAGTTTGACTTGCCACCGTGTACAAAGTTTCTAGTTGTTCCGGTGACAAAGTTTGGGCTTTAAAAGCCCGCATCGTGCGGTGGTTAGCAATCAAATCAGTCGTTGCCGTATGAATCATTGTCGAATTCCTGTGATTAACTATAGATATTTAACAGTAAGGTCGGAATGCTTTGATTTGGCAATCATGAAATAGGAAACCGCCGCAATTGCCCAAGCCCAAACAATGTGACCGAAGAATTCGGAGAAGTGTTCTGCGAATGGTTCATTCCATGGCGCGGGCGTGGTCCCAAAGGCTGGCATAATGATAACGTGCCAAGCAACCCAGATAATAATCCCATAAAGGGCCCCTTGCCAAGCGGCGATCCACTTCGTCTTTTCAAACTGAGCCAAGTAGATGAACAACCATGCAAAGAAAATTGAGAAGCTAAAGTGTAAGATCAAAGCCACCCAGAACACCTTTTGATCCGTGTTATAGAACACGTAGGTGTGAGTAAACTTAGCGGAAGCCCCCAATTGTTGTAACATGTGTTGCGGTGGATTGGTAGCATCGCGGGCTAACGTCCGTGGTGGCAGGATCTTTTCCCAACCAATCTTAACCATTCCGGAAATCATCCCGGCAATAATTCCAACCCAAACGGATTGCCAGAATTGGCGACCCTTTGAAATTTTTTCTGACATAATGAATAAATCCTTCCTCCCTTGTGATTAAAGTCACGATTAATCAGTATATAAATTCACTAACTTTATGTCAACTCTTTACTGCAAATTTGTTTGACATTGTTTGGCGATTTGTCCATTTACACCAAAGGCTTGCTCAGGGCATATGCAATGCCAAGAAGGATCGTGCCGACTGAAGGGTAGGTAATATTTGGAGATACGAGAAAGGCTGAGAAGCAACATAAGTTACTTCCCAGCCTTTCTCTTTTCGATTTATTGGTTAGCCTAATTTTACCCCAATTAGTAATTCTTTGCCAACTTTTTAATTGGCATTACCAACATGCTCATTAAGGCTAACCCAAGTAAAGCTAACCCCGACTTTTCATTCCCAGTTTGTGGTAAGGTATTCGTCTTTGGCGATACCACCTTTTGACCATCATTTACTGTAAACACTGGCGTCGTTAACTTAGTTGAAGTAGTAGAAGCTAAGGCTGCTTTACTTTGAGCTTGATTAGCTACTCCTTTAGAGAATGCAACGTCATTGGAATCTTTGTTGCTGGTTTGTGTTACTGGCGTTGGCGTTGCACTTGCACTGCTAGTTTGTGGGGCTAAAGCTTCAGCGGCCTTAAGGGCTCCCTTGGCTTCACTTAAGGTCTTTTCAGCAGCTGTTAGGTTAGTTTGGGCTTGTTTAAGGGCCTTTGATGTCGCATCAGCGTCCAGAACTGCTTGCCCATATAATTGAGTTGCCTTAAGGGCATCCAAAATACTTTGTGGGTAAATAACCTTTAAGTAAGCCTCTTCATTCATTACCGGCATTCCAGTGTTAATGGTCATCCCCAAAAGATAATTTTCTTCCGCTTGCTTTGGCAAGTTCATCATCAAGATTACCCGCCAGTCAGCTGCATCCTTTGCCGCATCTTCGTTGATCTTAGTAAAACCAAGTTTTTCATTTACTAGTTGGAAGTTGCTGATCATGTGAGACATCGTGTTTGAATGAATCGTCACGTTCAAACTATCATAACCATCAAGCTTAACAGCCGCCGTATGACTAAACATGCGATCCATTTCTGAAGGGGTGTTAGTTGCTTGCCCTTGATCTCCCGACTTCAAGAAACTAACTTGGGCCGTAGCGCTCGTTTGCGCTGCCTTATCAGCAGCTGATTTAGTTGCCGTCACTTTTGCTTGGGCTGCCGAGTTAGCGGCTTCGGCAGACGTGACCGCAGCACTAGCAGCCGTCACCGCACTTTGAGCAGCTGTCACTTTATTTTGGGCACTAGTTACCGCATTTTGATTATCAGTAGATTCGTTAGTTGTAGCCGGCTGTGTCGTATCCGCATGAACCGCTGGTTGATTAGCCACCAGCCCCACTCCCACAGCTAAACCAGCAACGGAAACGGTTAAAGTAGCGGCCTTTTTTAGGTTTGTTTCTTTCATTCTTGGTCCTCCAAATAGTAACGAAAACTTAAGACAATATAAATAAAAATAAAAGCAACGAATTTGCGATAATTATGACATCATCTTACTGAAAGCGCAACCTTGAATTCTAAAAATCAGTAACTTTACCTATAAATAGGAAATTTCGTTGAAATACAATAAGCAAACGATTAAACTTAAGATAATCTTATTTTTTCAAAACAAAGGAGGCGTTTTCATTGAATCGTGGGGCGAAAATAGCCTATCGAGTGATTACGTCCGTGTCACTTTTCGGTTTGCTAGGATCATATGGAGCTACAGCAGTTAATTGGGTCCCTTTAATCGCTGTGCATGCTGATGATTCTGCTACTGTCGCAACAACGGCCAATTTTCTAAAGCAAGGAACGAATGACCGTTCAGATGCGGCAAATTTTTTTGATTCCAATGCCACGCTTAAAAATAATAACGGCCAATATCAACTAGTTTTGACAATGCCAAGGGGCGCAAACTTTGTTCAAAAGCTTCAAATTGAAGGTGGATCAGTTGCCCAAATTCAAAAACAAGCCAATAATCAGGCTACTATTACCTTCGACCTTCCTAATACTAGTGGAAAGTATACGGTTGCTATGAACCTTAATATCATGGGAAATACCATGAATGAAAAAGCCGACTTAAAGGTTGATATGAGCAAGCTTCCACAAGCCAACTCCAGTAGTAGTGCTAGTTCAAGCGCGAGCTCCTCTTCATCAAGCAGTTCAAGTGCTGTCAGTTCTTCTTCACAATCTATTCAAAAGCCGAACCATTCGCATACTGGTACCTCACAAGCATCCAGTACTAGCTTCAGTAAACCACTAACGGTTTTAAATAAAGAAGATACCTCTAAGACTTCTGAAGCGGCTGGATTTTTTGGTAAGCAAGTTGCCATTAAGCAAATTGGTGATAATTACCAACTTACCTTCCACCTCACTTCTGGTTTCCAATATTTCAATGCTCGGCAAGGGGTTTCCATTAATGGTCAAGTGGTAACCCCAACTAATCGTCATGATGACGCCGCCGACTACACCATTACGCTTACTAAAGCTCAATATGATAAAGGCGGAATTCTCGCCACCTTTAAACTAGCAATCTTAGGTGACCAAGACGAATCCGCTTATTTGGTTTGGGATCAAGCGGCTTTTAAGGGGACGACAACCGCTAAGCCAAGCCAGCCAGCTGTCATCCCCCAACAAACTAATACTGGTTCGGTAATCGATCCAAATAAGCAAGTCCAAGATATTGGTTATACCGTTTATAAGGCGGATCAAAGTGGACTCTCGGATGCCAACGCCTTCTATACGCATACTGCTCACGTCGTTAAGACCGGGAACAGTGGTTTTGATGTCACAATGACCGTTCAAGCTGCACACGGGGCCGCTACATTCTCCCCGATTGCAATGGCCGCTGGTCCTATTACTAATAAGACCCATAACTTAAGCGGTGGCAAGGATATTTGGACTTATACTTTCCACATTAGTAACGCCAACGCCTTAAACCAACGGACAGCTGGCCAGATCTTAGTCGGTGTGCCAATTTTAAATATGCCGGCTCAAAACTATCAAGTTTGGTTTGACTTCCATGGGGCTAAAAGTGGGGGAAGCGTTTCAGGCTACGGTACCGGTAACGGCACCGCCGCATTAGGTGGTGGGGCTAACGGTGCGATCAGCGGAACTACGGGTGGTGATATTACTAGTACCCCAGGGGCGGTCAACGCCGCCGCAATCACGCCGTTTGACCTCAAAGCGGCCCAAAAGTTACTTGGGCGCTATGCGGTTCCTCACGGGATTAAGCATCATGTTCAAGCCTCGTTGATTGATTATCCAATCATTTCCACGATGGTCCTATTTATGATCACCGGTTTAGGAATCATCGGCGGGACAATGATTTGGAACTACCGCTTTACAAAGAAAATGAAGGGACATTACTACGATGAATAACACCAAATCACGTTGGTATCGCTGGCTAGTAGTGGTGGTATTTGCCATTCTGGGCTTCTTTACCACCACTTCAGTGAACGCCGCCAGTGTTAACTACCAAACCTTAAAATATGGCACCAACGAAACTTCCATGGCTAGTAGTTACTATGTCCGGCCGGCGCAAGTTACCGTTTCGGGCAATCAATACGTCGTTACCATGACCATTCATACAGCTGCTAACCTCGGTCAATGGCCAGTTACGGTTAACAGCATTAATGGGCAGGCTCCGCAAAACGTTTCCAAGACTCAGAGCGGCGGTGGCTATAATTATACCTACTCCTTTACCGCTAAGTCCCTGGATGGGATCATTTCAAGTGCGATCTATGTTTCAATTCCCAATGTCTACACCGCCAACCATAACATTAGCTTCAAGTTTGATACTAGCCAACTCCCTGCTTTAAATGGTAAGAGCGCTAAAGGTGGCAATACCCAAACGAGTAGTACAGGAAGTGCTAGTCAAACCGCTACTGTTGCGGGAGCCAACGATCCGAAGCTTCAACAAAAACTCAAAAAGCTAAACGCTCAAGCAAAGTCCCAATCCCAAGCCGCTAGCAAAAAGGAAAGCCGGCTTGCCAAAAAGACCTTGGAACAAAACGTCCAAGCCCAAGCAGCTAACGACCGAAACCAAAAGTTGTTCTACTATGTATTAATTGGTGGTTGTCTTGGGTTGGTCATTATCATTGCGGCCGCTACCTACTTTGTCGTTAACGCAAAGAAGAAGCTCCCCCGGCATTAATAACCAAATCCCACCGCTGATCGGTTCATCCGAATTGTCAGCGGTGTTGCTTTATCACCATTGTTAGGAGGATTGTCATGAATTCCCGGAAACGTTTAATTATTATGCTTATTAGTTTGCTAGTCATCATTGGAGGTGGGGCCGCTGCGATCCGCTACTTTGTTAATAAACAAGTTGCCCAAAGCCAACGCATCGTCGCTACCACCGATGCCATCACTGAAATCTTTGACAAGTTGGATGTTGATTTAGTGGGCGTTCCCACGACTTCGCAAAAACTACCGAGTCGTTATAAAAACGCCACCCACGTTGGCAGCCCAATGTCACCAAGCGTGGAAAAGATTGCTTCCTTAAATCCCTCGAAGATTTATGCGGTATCAACCTTAAAAGATCAATATTCATCATCCTTTAAAGCCCAGAGCATCCCCGTTACCTACCTCAAACTTGATACGGTGGATCAATTAAAAACGACCTTAAAGCAATTGGGAAAAGAATATTACCGGACCCGGCAGGCTAACCAACAAATTAAGCTAATCGACCAAGCAATCAGCCAGGTTAAAGGCCGCGAACATGGGCGGCATCCCCGGGTCCTAGTCTTAATGGGGATGCCCGGAGCTGGCTACTTAATTGCGACGGACCACTCCTATGTTGGGGACCTCGTACGGATTGCCGGGGGAAAGAACGTCTATGCTTCCAAGGGCCAAACCTATCTTTCCCCAAGTAACGAAACCTTAGCAACTAAACACCCGGACGTAATCCTCCGTTTGTCACACGCCATGCCATCGGTAACGATTCCGCAATTTAAAAAGGAATTTCAAACCAACCCCGTTTGGCAGAAGATGCCCGCCGTTAAAAATCACCGGGTATATGATTTAAAGCAACCAACCTTTAACGCCTCTGCTAATATGGAAGCGCCAAAGGCTTTACGGCAGGTCAGTCAATGGCTCTACCCAAGTAAGTAACGATGAAAAAAATAACTTTAACCTACCTTGGTCTGGCTATCCTATTAGTTTTGACCATCGGCCTAGCCTTGACCAACGGGGCTAGTCACTTTAGTTTAACGCATTTAACAACTACTAATCAGAATACGCTTTTCAACATCCGCCTCCCCCGAATCCTAGCGGCCCTCTTAGCAGGCGCTACCGTTTCGGTTAGTGGGGCCTTCTTTCAGGCGGCGTTGCGAAACCCAATCGCTGATCCGGGCATTATGGGGGTAGCCGCTGGCGCCAACTTTTTCCAATTAATCGGCGGCCTCTTAATTCCCGGAATCTTTTTAAACCGAGTTGCCTGGGCTTTCCTCGGCGGTTTAGTCGCCTTTGAAATTCTGGTTCGCTTCCAACCAAAAATGGATCCTTACCGGCTAATCTTAGTCGGGGTGGCCATTAACGCTATGTTTACCGGCTTAGTTAACCTCATTCCCACCCTTCCCGGGACCGCCAGCACTTCTTTAGCGACCGTAACCTGGACAAGTACTTTAACCCTCGCCTGGTTGGGATTAATTGGCCTAATCTTAGCCGTCATTTTGGCTCCGTGGGGAAATTATCTCAAAGTCGGCGATAACCAACTAGTTTCGCTCGGGCAATCACCAAAACGCCTCCGCCGGGGGCTCCTTTTAGTGGCGGTCTTTTTGGCCACCACCTCAACCGCCTGCATTGGTGTCTTAGCTTTTATCGGTATTATCGTTCCCCACGTTGGTCGCCGCTTAGTTGGCCATGATTACAACCGCCTCCTTCCCTTTGTCATGCTTGCTGGGGGCTGGCTCTTACTTTTCTTTGATACCGTCGGCCGCTTGATTGTCCAGCCCAGCGAGTTACCAGCCGCAGCCCTCTTAGCCATCTTTGGGGGACCCGCCTTGATTTGGATTTTGAAAGGGGGACCACAAAATGCTTAAAGCTGAACATCTAACTTTTGCTTACCCTAATCAATCAAACTTAATTCAAGACTTACAAATCACCATTCCCGAACACCAAATTACCACCCTCGTAGGGCCAAATGGTTCCGGGAAATCAACCCTTCTCCAGCTGTTAACTCGTCAATTACCCCCCGCAAACGGGACTGTTTTTTTGGATGGAAAAAATCTTTGGGAAATGGATGCTAAAACTAGTGCCCAAAAGATCGCTGTCGTTCATCAGCAACATCAACTTTATGACGAAATGACAGTTAACGACTTAGTCCAATTAGGACGCCTTCCTTATCAATCATCCCTTTTTAGTGATCTTGATAAGGAAAATACCGCCACGATTCTCCACCAACTCAACCTTACTGAGCTGGCAACGAAACCCGTTAATCAATTATCAGGGGGCCAAGCCCAACGGGTCTGGTTAGCCTTAGCCCTCAACCAACATCCCCAATACCTCTTTTTAGATGAACCCACAACCTATCTTGATCTTCATTACCAAGCTAGTTTTTTGACGCAACTAAAAGCACTTAATCAAGCAACTGGTCTCACTATCGTCATGATCCTACATGACCTTAACCAAGCCTTGCGATATAGTGATTACTGTTGCCTCCTTGCCAATGGTCAATTAGTTACCACCGGGCGCCCGCATGAAGTCCTTACCGCTGAGCGAGTGGCTTCAACCTTTAAAATTAATTGCGATCTCGTGCCAACTGCTCATGGTACCGTTTTGGTCCAATACTAAAAGCCACTCAGACTTTTTTTTCGGCCGGGTGGCTTTTGCATTCTTACGGAAAGGCTTATGATAAAGGTAAATTACTTTAATAAAGAAGGTTTGATTATGTTTCCAATGCTTGGTTTAAAAGCCAGTTCTGATCCTGCCCAAATTATGGACCGCTTACGGCACCGGCCTGAAGTCTTTGAATTCTTCACTGATGTTCCAGACTTTACTCCGGAAGGGCTTAACCACCTTAAAAAAATGATCGGCCTGGTTCAAAGTCAAGGAATCCAGCACATTGTCCTTCACCAACCAATGAAGTTTCAAGGCCACCACACCGAGTTAATCACCCCCGAAAAAGTCTTTCCGGAACTGTATGACTTCGTTCACCGCACTGCGGTAACCCTCATCGAAGTTGCCCAAGAACTTGGCGTGCAAGCCTTAATCCACGGCTCTTATGACAGCGAGCACGGTTTTGATGAAATGTTGGCTTATTATCCTGACCTGGCGAGCGCCCGGAAGTTAAATTTCCAAATGCTTGACCGCCTTCAAGCCATTGGTGGCGAGCATGTCATGTTTGAAAATTCAATTTCACCAATCTTCTTCTATGGTGACCCGGAGGTTGAACAAACGATTCTGGACCATCACTACCGATTAGTCTGTGACGTCTCGCACGCCTTCATTAGTGTCCATGGTGATAATGATAAATTAGTTGCCAGTTTAAATCACGTTAAACCAGCTATTGTCCACTACCACCTCGTTGATTCAATGGGGCAAACTCATGACAGTCTTCAACTTGGCAAGGGCAAGATTGACTGGCAACGGGTATTGCCAACCCTTAATCCAGAAGCAACCGACATTTACGAAATCAATCTCAAAGATCAAGGCAATTGCGCTGAACAGTTAGCTAGTCATGAATATTTAAAAAGCATTATAAAGTAACCCTTGGAGATGAAAGAGCGGGGAGGAAGAAATGCAAGTTCTTCCTCCCCGCTCTTTTACGGCCGTCCTTAATTCTTACTTTTCAACCTTCGAATACATATCAACAATTTCCTTAAAGAAATTAACCACTTCGCTCTTTGGCACATCGAAGTTTTGATCTTGCCACCAGTAAAAGGCCCCAATAATCGCTCCACTTAAGCTATAAGCTAATAGTTTAGGGTGCTTAGCGTTATTCAATGCCTTGTAAATCATCGTATTTTCTGGTCCATTTTCTCTGATATCCATCAGAATTTCACTATAAATCCGCAAAACTTCCGTATACAAAGAATCCCGGCTCCCGCTCCGGGTTAAGTTCTTGTAAAAACCATTATGCGCCGCAATAGAATCCACTATAGCTTCAATTACATCATCTTCCGTTTCGGATTTTTCGACCAAGACATTTAAGCGATGTTTGATCGTTTGCTCTAGCAAATCATACTTATCCCGGAAATAGCGATAAAAACTACTCCGGTGCAGTAAGGCTTCTTCACAAATTTCGTTCACCGTAATTTTTTCAAATTGTTGCTCCTCCAACAGTGCTGTTAAGGCGCGTTCAAAATCACGCACTGTCCGATTCATCTTCATCGCAAAGCTCTCCCCTATTTTAAAAATCTAAAAAGGGCTCCCTAGTTCTTTAACTAGGCGGGCCCTTTTTGCCGCTCATTTAAGTTAACACTATTTAATAATCAGTCGTCAAGTGCGCATTCGTTAATCTAATTAAGAATTACTACTAGCTTATTTTCCTTTAAAAACTAACATTAATTGATGATGTAAATTTGTTAAGCTTCCATCTTCATCATCACTCTTCAAGTGGAATAAATTTGTAATCAAAGCATAGCTAATCAATGGCCCTAATACCCCTCGCAATAATAACTCAGGATTCAAATCTGCGTTGGCATCTGGGTATTTAGCCTTAATTTCGGCAATATATTTATTAACGTGACCATTATTCACCACCACATTGGACATGGTAGTCCCAATTGCGGGATTCATAAACACCTCTTGACCGATTATTTTAATTAAAGTGAAGTTTTCCCGCGCAAAATTTAACCGATCCTTTATAAGCGCCGTGACTAATTCGTCAAGGGTGGCATAGTTACCAACTCCCTTTAGGAAGCCATCACGAAACTGGCCATAAATTCCCGTTAGCAGTTCTGTCAATAACTCATCCTTGGACTTAAAGTACTTATAGATTAGGCCCTCGCTAACTCCGGCTTCCTTGGCGATTCCTGCCGTTGTAGTTCGATCAAACCCCTGGTTGGCAAAAAGGTGCAGGGCGGCAAGAAGCACCTTTCTTTTTCCCGCCGGCATGGTAGCTCCCATCAGCACCTTTTCATATTCAGATTTAACTTCCGCCATTTTAATCACCTAAACTTTCCGGTAACGTTTCATTGAAAGCACCGTAATGCTTCCTAATACTACCACAAAGATTAGCAAGGCCCAAAGATCACCGCTAACTTGCGCTAGACTTTCTCCTTTCATAATAATCCCAGTCATCGCATCCCCAGCATAAGTCAATGGGAGAAGCTTACCGACAACTTGCACCCAACTTGCCATCGCATCTAGCGGGATAATCCCAGAGAATAACAGCTGAGGTACGATCACGATCGGGATAAACTGCATCATTTGGAATTCTGAACTAGCCAAGGTTGATAGTAACATCCCAAAGGTTAAAGCAACTAAAGCCATTAAGATATTGACTACCATCACGCCCAAAATATTGCCGACAACTTCAATCTTTAAAATCCAAACGGCAGCACAAACAACAACAATCGTCTGGATAAGAGCTAAAGTTCCATAGGAAATTAAGTACCCAACAAAGACTTCACCCCGCTTAACTGGCGTTGCTAATAACCGGTCTAAAGTGCCACTTGTCCGTTCATTTAACAAGCCCATCCCGGAAATCAAGAAAACAAAGAAGAAGACGAAGAAGCCAATGAAGACGGGAATCATCTTCGAGAAGAAATTAGTATCTTTATCCCCGTACTGGTATGAATTTTTAATTTGGGGTTGTTGCGCCGCCACTTGTTGGTTATTCGGTAAGGTTTGACCACTCCGTTGGGCTAATTGTCCCTTCATCGTAGCAAGTGCTTTCCCAAGGGTCATAATTTGGTTCTTGGTTAAAGCGCTACTCAAAGCTTGCTTAGTCAAAGTCGTTTTGGAAGCGTCAATGTTAGCATAACGGACCCGATATTGATTCCCAGTTTGCTTAATGACGGCATCAACTTGCTGGTGCTTTAGCCGATAATCTGCCGTCTTTTCCTGAGTAAACTTTTCTACTTTGACATGTTTAACCGCATCAATTTGTTTCGTTACCGCTGGGTTAACATTGACGGTTGCTACCGTAACGTTAGTGGATGAGTTAGCTGAAAACATCACGTTTAATAGCCACAAAATCACTACCGGCATAACTAATACAAATGCTAAGGTCCGTTTATCCCGCCGAAGTTCGGTTAAGACCCGTTTGGCAATCGCTAGTGTTCGTTTCATTCTGCTGCCCCCTCTGCTTTCAAAAAGACTTCTTCGATGGTATTAACCCCGTATTGTTTTTCCAGGGTCTTTGGTGCATCAAAAGCTAGGACTCGCCCTTTTAACAATAAGGCTACCCGGTCGGTTAATTCCGCTTCATCCATCACGTGCGTAGTCACTAAAACACTTGTCCCTTGGTCCCGCAAGCGGTGCAATTCTTGCCAGATCTTTTGCCGTAAGGAAGGGTCAATCCCCACCGTTGGTTCATCAAGAACTAAGAGCTCCGGATTACCGAGGAGGGAGATCGCTAATGAAAGCCGCCGCTTCATCCCGCCGGAGTAATTCTTGACAAACTTATTGAGATCTGGTGTTAAATCGACCACTTCAGCCACGTGTTCAATCGCTTTCGCTAGCTTCTGAGCTGGAATCCCTTTGAGATCACCAAAGAACTTCAAATTTTCCTTGGCGGTTAAACTTTCGTACAAAGCGTCGGACTGCGCCATGTATCCAATCTTGCCCAGAATCTGCCGATTTGGCATCGTGGTAGCCAACACTAGCGCTTTGCCACCATCACTCTTTTCCATTCCTAGCATTGTTTTGATTACCGTTGACTTCCCAGCCCCAGAAGGACCGATCAATCCCACGATTTCACCTGCTTTAACCGTTAAATCAATATCCGCCAACACCATTTGTTTCCCAAAACTCTTTTGGAGGTGTTGTAACACAATTCGATCCGTCATTTAATTGCCCCCCTTTTCTTAGGTGAGTGAATACTCACTTTTCGTTTTTAGTATAGTGAGTATTCACTCACCTGTCAAACAAAAATAAAAAGGGATTCATTTCCCTTACGCAAATTCCTTTGTTAATTGCCGAATTACTTACTCGCCGCCCCGTCGTTTCTGTGTAACCTTTGAAGGTACGAGAAAGGGTGGGAAGAAATTCAAGTTTCTTCCCACCCTTTATGTGTGATTGATTTAAGAGAGCGCACTTATGTGAACGCTCAATTTAAACTAAAGTCCTAACTTTGCTTCAACTAAATCCTTAACTTCTTCGTTAGTTGCACAGTTGTTAATTGCTTCTTCAACTAACTTAGCACATTCTGTGGTATCCAAATTCTTCATCGTACTCCGCGTCCGTAAGATGGAAGTAGCACTCATGGAGTATTCATCCAAGCCCATTCCCATTAACAATGGCAAAGCATACTTGTCACCGGCCATTTCACCACACATAGCAGCTTTAGTGCCATGACGGTGAGCAGCATCGATAACATGCTTAACTAAGCTTAAGAAGGCTGGGTTAAGTGGTTGGTAAAGATAAGAAACCTTATCGTTCCCCCGGTCAGCTGCGAAGTTATATTGGATCAAGTCGTTAGTCCCAATACTGAAGAAGTCAACTTCCTTAGCCATGTTATCAGCATTAATTGCGGCCAATGGAACTTCGATCATCATCCCGAGCTTAATGTCATCACCAAGACCTGGGTGGTCCTTTTGCAATTCAGCCTTACATTCGTTAAAAATTGCCTTGGCTGCCCGTAATTCAGCTAAAGTCCCAATCATTGGGAACATAATTCCCAAGGAACCAAATTCAGAAGCCCGAATCAAAGCACGTAGTTGTGGCTTAAAGATTTCTGGTTGGTTCAAGCAAAGCCGAATTGCCCGGTAACCTAAGAAGGGGTTCATTTCTTCTGGCAATGGCAAATAATCTAATGGCTTGTCCCCACCAATATCCATCGTCCGAACAATCATTGGCTTTCCGTTCATTCCAACTAAGGCCTGCTTGTAAGCTTCAAATTGTTCATCTTCGGAAGGCATGTGATCGGAATCCATGTAAAGAAATTCTGACCGGAAGAGACCAACCCCGTCAGCCCCTTGCTTAACTGCATCCGCAACGTCGTCTGGCGTCCCAATGTTAGCAGCAATTTCAAATTCCTTACCATCCTTTGAAACAGAAGGCGCATCAACTAGCTTTGCCCATTCAGCCCGTTCCTTTTCAAAGTTGGCAGCCTTGGTTTCGTATTCCGTAACCGTTGCATCAGTAGGATCAACAATAACGTCACCATCAAGCCCATCGACGATGATCGTTTGGCCGTCCTTAGCAACCGTCGTGATATTTTCAGACCCAACAACAGCAGGAATCCGTAGAGTCCGGGACATAATCGCAGCGTGACTCGTCCGACCACCAAGGTCCGTCACAATCCCCTTCACGAACTTAGCGTCCATTTGAGAAGTATCGGAAGGCGTGATTTCCTTAGCTACGATAACTACTGGGTGGTCAATCCCGGCAATGTTTGGTAATTGCTTACCAAGCAAGTGGGCCAAAGCCCGTTTAGCAACGTCCTTAACGTCCGCGGCCCGTTCTTGCATGTACTTGTTATCAACCATGGCGGCTAACATGTCAGCAAAGTTTGTCATAACCTTGTCAACTGCTTCTTCAGCCCCGGTATGGTTGTCTTCAATGTCGCTCTTAATTTGGCTCATCATTTCTGGATCAGAAAGGATCGCAATATGAGCATCAAAGACTTCAAGTTCTTCGTCACCAAGGCGACCCTTAGCATTTTCCTTAATCTTACTTAATTCATCAATGGAGTCTTGGAAGGCCTTTTCAACCCGCGCATATTCAGCAGCTGAATCTTCAACTTGCTTCTTGTCGTAACTTAAATCCGGGTCAACCAGCAAGTAGGCAGGGGCAATCCCAAACCCATCACTAGCGGCAATTCCTTTTACATCAGTAGCCATTTGGTTATTTCCTCCTCGTTTTGGTAAACGTTTAACATCGACTATTATAAAACGCTTCCACGAATTTTGCCACCGTTTTTTCTTAAAATCGATCGTAAATTATGGCTTTGCGAAATCAAAAACTGATGTTACCAAGATTAAAAGGAAAAAATATTACCTTTATCATCGAATGGTATTGATCACACAAAAATATTTAAGTCCCATCATTGACAGCGCTTACACGTTTATATTAGGATAAAAATGAAGCAAAGAAAATTTGTTTTTCGTAATTCTTTGATTTTTTATTTCAATTCTTGCAATTATTCAAATGGTGAACGATTAACAAAGGCTGCTTTGCTGCAAATTGTTTTAATGCTTAATTTAGTTAAAAGGACGTGGTTAATTATGTTTAATTTTCTCAAGCCATCCCCTGATGCTAAAACTTTAGTTCCTAAGGATAAGGTTGAGGGTGTCTACAAGCGCAAACAAGCCGGGGTTTTAATTGCGACTTGCGTTTCCTACCTTTCTTACTACATTATCCGGTTAATCTTTACTACCGAACAAAAGCCAATTATGAAGGAATATGGCTTCTCGGTCGGCCAAATTGGGTTAATTCTCTCCTGTTTTGGCGTTGGTTACGGGGTAGCCAAGCTCTTTATGGGTGGTTGGGTTGATAAATCCAACACCAAGAATTTCTTGGCCTTTGGGCTGTACCTTTCCTGTTTATTCAATGCCTTCTTAGGCTTTACGCGAAACTTCTATGTAATTCTTGGCTTAATGTTGCTAATTTCCTTTACCCAAGCCATGGGAGCGCCAGCCTGCCAACGAGAAATTAGTCTGTGGTTCTCCAAGAAACACCGGGGCGTTGCCTTTTCTGTTTGGGCCTCCGCCCACAACGCCGGGGCCTTCGCTTGTGTGGCAACCATCCAACTAGCTACCTTCCTCTTTTCAGGTTCCCTAACGGCAGTTTTCCTTACCGCTTCCGTTATTTCAGCAATCATCGCTACTTTGATGTTATTAATCAATGCTGAACGGCCAGAAAGTGAAGGCCTCCCCAACATGGCGGTTTATTCTGGTCATGTTGAACTGGATGAAAAAGGGCAGTCAACGGCCCAAGAGCTTTCAGATAAGTCATTTGGGCAAATCTTGTTACATGATATCTTAACTAACAAGGTAGTTTGGGCCGTTACCTTAACTTCCATGTCGATTTACATCGTACGTTACGGAGTTATGTCCTGGATTCCTTCTTATTTACCAACGAAGGGCTTTAGCATTGAGTGGGCCAAGTGGTTAGTTGGAATCTTTGAACTTTCCGCCGTTCCTGGGGTTATCATCCTCGGCCTCGTTTCCGACTTGCTAAAAGGTCGCCGTTCTTTGGTATGCTTTGTTTGCGTAATTGCCTTAATTATTTGCTTAGTTACTTACTTTACTAGTACCAGTAAAACCGTAATTACCGTAGTTCTCTTTATCATGGGGAGCTTGATTTATGCGCCACTTTCCCTAGTGGGATTAATGGTTAACGAAGCGGTGCCAAACTATGCCGTTGGAATGTCAACCGGATTTATGGGCTTCTTCCAATATGTCTTTGGGGAAACCATGGCAACCGCTCTTATTGGTTTGTTAGTTGACAAATTCGGTTGGGGCGCTTCCTCAACGATCATCTACATCGCTGCAGCTGTAGCTTTCTGCTTACTGGTTTACCTAGTCTTTAAGGAACGGGCCATCATGAAGATGGAAGCTAACGTGAATAGCGAAAAGAACTAGTTGCTTAGATTATAGTAAAAGACGAGGCCAATCTTGGCCCCGTCTTTTTTGATGTTCTAGGTAACATTCTGTGCAATCCAGCTCCATTTACGGAAGCTTTTATTTTGTCAGTGGATTTTTCTTTACCGGAATTGCTTGGAGGAAGGTGGTAGCAAGGATCAGGAGTGACCCCACCACCATTGCGGTCGTTAATTTTGTCCCTAGAAAAGTAACGGCAATAATCGTTGCCACTAAGGGTTCAAAAGCTCCTAAAATTCCAGTTGTTGTCGGTGAAATAAAGTTCAAACTGCCTAAAAACATGGAGTAAGCGGCCATTGTCCCGAAAATGACAACGTACCCCACCATCGCCCAGTCAGCCGTGGTTAAGTGTGGGGGACGGGTTACAAATAATTCAGGCGTCATGACTAACCCCCCGATTAACATCGCTAAACCACAAACCGCAAAGGTATCAAATTCCTTGAGAAGTTTAACTGGCATCACCGTGTAAATTGCGGCAGCTGCTGCACACCAAAGGCCCCAAAATAGGGCCGTGGGCGTCAAAGTCAAACTGCCAAGGTGGCCCCCAGTAACCAAGAGGAAAGTTCCCAAAATTGCCAACCCAACCGAAATATCGTCAATCCGGCGAGGCCAATGTCGATTTGCTAACGCCAACCAAATGATGATAATAACCGGCTGGAGGTACTGAATCACCGTTGCCGTTGGAGCATTACTGTAGCGAATTGCTAGAAAGTAGGTTAGTTGTGAGTTTAAGGTTCCAAAAATAGCAAACCCTAACAATTGCAGACAAGACCGTCGTTGTGTGAGCAACCGTTTAACTCCCTGGGGATTTTGACAAATGCTGATTGACGTCAAAATAATTCCAGCGCCTAGCATCCGCACGGCTACTAACCAGCTCGTAGTTAAAGTGGTATCGTGAAATAAGTATTGGGCTGCAGCACCAGAACCACCCCACATTGTCGCTCCGGCGGTAGCCAAAAAAATTCCCTTGGCTTGCTTACTCATTGATATTCAATTCCCCTCATCAATTGATTGTTTTACTTTAACGCCAGTCCAACCTAAAGTTCAACCATTTTAACAAAAATAATTTGCGAAAATTAAAACCAATTAAAATCGGTGGTGGGAAACAACTAAATCGCGAAGTTAATGGATTGCAGGGAGACGAAAATGTATTGACATTTTATCTTCCAACAGCAATAGTGGCCGATCAATTCGTTAAGAAATTTAACTTAGACAAGATTAAATACCCTATTGTGTTTATGATCGGTTCATTAATTAAGAAGTATGGAGTGATCAATTCTTTTTACCAGCCAATCCTTCAGGATGGCAAAGCAACGATTGGGCCATGCGACTTTAACAACCTTCTCAAGGGGGAATGACCAATGTTAAAGAAACGCAAACGCAATATGCTACAAATGATTGGTCTTGTAGCTTGTGTAATGACAGTTGGGCTCGCTTTAACAGGGTGCGGAAATCAATCAGCAACAACTGACACGTCCAAAAAAGCTTCTTCACAGACAGCTACTAGCGCATCATCAGAGCCAACGCTAAAAATTGATGCCGCACATGGTACTTTTGTCCAAAGTGGTGGTCTTATTTCTGTACCAGTAATTTTGCAAAATGCAGGATCTAACGATTCGATTGTTGATTCAAACAACTTTATTCTGAAGGTCAACGGCAAGAAATTTCACGCCTATCAATTTCCGGGCGAAACAAATGACTATCACCTCGATTTTAACAGCGGGGGCAGATTCCAGAATACTGTTAGCTTCTACGTTGGAAATTATTTGACTAAAAAAGAGCTAAAGCAAGCGAAAATCTATTATCAGACTGATGATGGGAAAACAACGGAAGCTAAGGCACTAGGAATCACTGTTGATCACTCTATTCTAGGTACAAATTTACAGAGTATTGATACGTTAAGACTGGGCGACTATTACCAAAAAGCAAAAGATTATAAAAAGTCCATTAAGGAAGACAAAAAGAATAATCCAGATGCCACCCCACGGACGCTTGAAGATGTGTTTCAAGATCCGCATTACGACGAATTACGCACTTGGGTGTCGATTCCTCTTAACGGCCCACGTGGAAGTAATGAAATGGTTGTAAAAGTATTGAACGGAACAAAAAGTGACATCGTTTTGAATTACAGTGACTTTGAACTCGTAGATCGAAACAATAATGAAATTCGTGTTGCCCCTTCATATAGACCATACTCAGTATTTATCCCACACGACAAATACGCTACCGTAGTTATTCCGATGGAAAGAACACTACACAGAAGTGGTGTTCCATATTCTATTAACGTAAGAGCAGATAACGGGTCAGATAATAGCTTTTTTGACACGAAGGGGACATTTCACCCCATCGAAACTATTACAAGTAATGATATTGACGTAAATACGATTTTTTCATTAACTCCAATTGAATATCCAACTCAAGATATTCAATGGACTGATCAAAAAACCGATATAAACGGTAATAAAATTACAGCAAAAGTTGAATTAAAAAACTATTTCAACTTAAAAAACCGCTCAACTACCTATCAGGTAGTAGCTGAAAATGATGATGGTACGAAAAAATCTTTCCCGGTTCAGAAAGTAACTCCAAATTACGTAATGACAACTAATAAGCAAGAAGTGAAATGGACAGTTAAAGATTTAGCTACTGCAATGTCATACCAAAAAGTATCCCTTTATTGTGATGGCAAAGAGCTATTTAGGCTAAAATAATGGATTGAAAAAAATACAAAAGGCATGCTTATTTATTGACTTATAACCCTCTCGAGACTTAAGATTAAAGAGTAAACATTTTTTGAAGATATTTTGAGTCGGTCGAGAGAGGGGGAAAAATGATGGTCAAGGGTTATTCCGCTGAAGAAAGGCTGCTTTCTGCACGTATGACCGCTGGAGGCATTACCTATGGGGAACATAAGAAATTATGTGAATTTGGTTGCCCAAAGTGTGCATATTTTCGTTTGGCAGAAAAAAAGATTAAAGCTAATTTAGCTGCGAGCGCTAAGGAATTAGGAATGACTGAAGAAAAACTGGTTAGCCTGCGAAAGTCATGGTATGAGCCAGAAATTGATCATTATTACCCTGATACCTGTGAAATATATACTGATGAGGGAAAAATATCACGAGAAACCTATTTAGTTTTGCGCTATAAAGGCTTCATCGATGAAGATATCCGAAACTATTTCGGTATAAATCATTCACAATGGCAGTCCTTTAAGAGACGTGAATTTCCTGATTTTTTGAATAAAAAGGACTATTACGATGAAGTGGTAGCGGTAGAAGGAAAATCAGCTTATGAACGTTGGAGAAGAAGTCAGCCAATAAGGTCAGTAAATTAATAAGAAGAGGGAGCATGCAGTGAGTATGCTCCTTTTCTTGTTATGTGAGGTGAGATAATGGAAAGCAAAATTTTTAAACAAGATGGATTGTGCAGACTGATTGATGATCTATACGGTTACTGCTATCGATCAGTCTGTTACCCTCAAAATTTAAAAATCACGTATACGAAAAACAGCTCATTTAAAATGCGTGTAAAAATGATCAAGGGAAATGAAATGATGGTTATGGGTGAAAAGGAGAAGGAAGCTTTGAAGAAGCAGTTGAATGCGATTTTTAGCATTTATGGAGAACTTCCGAGCTTATCATCAATTACGATCAAAACTAACTATTACGCTTTGGGGATCGATACTGATAATTTTCAAATGGAGTTGTCTTTTTGCCGTCAAGAAGGTGAAACTGTTGGTTCGGTGATAGAAAATGTTGTTAAAAAGCTACTACGAATGCCAATACGTATGAACTTAATCGAACTACAGTTGACTAGAACGAAAACGGCGAAATATCAACTCAGATTGACGCTAATTGCAAGTCGTAAAGCAGTAGAGGCAACTAAGGAGCAATTATTAGATGGTCAATATTTGCCATTGCCTGAGATGCTAGAGTCCTTTGAAAACGATCTTAGTGAAATTACTAGTAGCGACAATCCTAGTGAAATTAAATTAAATTACAAGATGCTTGATGACGGTACACTGCAATTTAAGAGTGGGGTTTTACGAGAAGCAACCGGTATAGTTCTACAGGAAAATAGGATTAGCGAGCCCATGGTAGCTCGGTTAATGAAAGAAATATCGTCTTTCTTAAAAATTGTCCCATCATCAAAATTGAGTGGATTGTCACTTCAAGAAGTTGCTTCGTTAAAGGGACCTGCATTTGAAGCAATTGTTCATTTCGATAATTCGCAAATGGAAAGCCCCGAGCGGATCATCAACAGTTTCAAAAGCAGAGAAGCTTTAGCTAACTTATTGACAGAAATTTGTAAGCTTAATTATGTAGCTGGAGAACAGCTATGGCTAAATTGCATTGATACCAAAATAGAAATAATTGGAAATCGCTGGGACGCGCGCTATCTACAAAATCAATTACGAGTGATACTCGATCCATCAGAAAATAGGAGTCAAGAAGTTTTAAAGCTGGTTCAACGGAGGCTGTATCGGCTACCGCAAAGACAATTGGTCCAGTTAATTAACTTTCAGAAACAAGGAGATAGTGTAAAAGTTTCAAACGTGCTAACTGTGCCAACTAGTGAAGAAAATTCTATCCAACAATCATTATCTACAATAAAGTTACCCAACTTTGGAAAACACGAGACTTTACGCGGAACAGTAACGGGTACTTTTGCCATAACGGGAGAAGAAGTAAAATTGCAAAATGTAATTTATGAAGGCGAGGTGAGAAATAGTGCCTAGAGCCTCTATCTTTATCAGCGCTGTGGAAAATGTCTTTAGTAATAGCAACGGAGGTGATAACTCAAAAGCGAACCAAATCATTGCGGGGAATGGTGAACATTTCTTTCTATGGTGGCAGCCAACCGAGGAATCAATGCGAAATTTAGGTCATCTTATGGCTATCGCAAGTATTATTTTACTGGTTGTAACCATTCTGGGAGTCTATTTGATGATTACTAGTTTAATTGGTAATTCAGGTGAACAACGCAGTAAGGGGGCCGGTATGGCTATCGGTGGATTTGTATCACTTTTGATTTTGAGAATTTCCGTCATTTACGCTGCCGCCTTTGCGCAGGTATCTAAGGCCCCTTATGTAGCTTTGATAATTGTAAGTCAGCTGCTTTACTACATTGGGCCGCCGATTTTGTTTGTATTGAGTAGTCATTGGTTGATGTTAGGCGAAATGACAAATACTAATGCTTTAGAGCGACGGTCAACAAAGGCATTTAATTCGATGTTGGTCTTAATGATTTTTGGTATTGTCGCGTTCTTTATAGCAGAGGTGATTTAGATGCATCGAAAAAAAGATGATTTCTTAATTGTTGTTGGAAAACGAGGCTTGCTATTGCTGCTTGCTGGAATTGTCATGGGAATTGTGATGATTCTGTTTACAGTGCTTAGCAATTTTTCTCGGTTTTCGTATAGCCCACAAATTGAAGTGACGGCTCAGGCTTCTATTTTTAAACATCAAACTAAACCCAAAGAATTGAAGTTATCATCAAATTCGCCAAAAACCGTTCAAGTTATTAAAGTCAATGAAGATAATTCATTTGTGGTTAAAGGCCAGAATACCAAGCCTAAGACGCTAAAACTTTTGATGATCGAATTCCCACCAGATGGCTATTACGGGGCTAGAGATGCCCATCAGGCTTTCAAGACAATGGTTTTGGGAAAAACAATGTACGTTTATTCCGATAAGAAAGGTCCCAAAAACTATGTATACCTGCAAAAAGGTGACGACCTTGTTCAGCTGAAGCTGTTAAGAGGAGGATATGCAACAATGGCTGACTATAACGGATCGGAAAAATACTATGGCAACTTCCAGAACGAGCAGGACAAAGCACAAAGAAAATTAAAAGGAGTTTGGGCTGTCCCCGGCTATGTGACAGATACGGGGTACCACAAGAAAGTTGGTGATATTAGTGGCAACGAAAACTGAAAATGATGATTTAAAAGTACCGGAAGAAGCTACCAATAAAGACGAGGAAGAAGGCAAAAAAGGCTTTTCACTTTTACAAAAAATCATACTTATTAGTTCGATAGTAGGCATCCTTTCCCTTCTTTCATTAAGCCCAGTCAATCATTTTTTGGGGAGAACAGCTACTAAATATCCACTATTCATATTTGTGGCGTCAATTGTTGGAATTTCGTCAGCAATCGTTGCATGGGTACGAAAAGACTATTTAAAGTTTAAAGACGAATGGATAAAGCGCCTAGATGAAACGGAAGATAAAGAATGACGTTAACGAAAAGAGGCTGGGAAAAAACTATATTTTCAGATGAATTTTAGAAAATAGTTATATTAAAAACCGCTAGGAATCAACGTTTTTAGTAACGTGATTTCTAGCGGTCTTTGAGTCTTGGGACTTTTTTCCCAGCCTCTTTGCTAACTTTTGCTTGAAAAAGCGGTGACCAAATTAAGAGTAAAAAAATGGTCGCTTGATCAAAAACAGGTTATAATTAAGATAATTTATTTATCTAGCTATTGGTAAATTGTTTTAATCACAAATTTTGGGGAATAAATTTAGGTTTTTAAATGGATTTAATATAAAAAATATAAATGGAGAGGAGGGCGTGTAGTTGCTTTTCAAGTATGAAAAGACTGCACCACACGAAAAAATGATTGGGAAAAATAATTTTTACGAAAAAGAAAAATCCTTGACCATCCCAAAACCAGTTTATGGCTTGAAAAAGCTTTCAATTGGGGTGGCGTCGGTCTTATTAGGGACGGCCTTTTTCTTTAGTGGGGGAAATTCAGCCCATGCAGCCACGACTGTGAGTGAAACCCTTACGGCGGCGAATGAATTATCGTCTGCCGACAGTGGCTCTACGCATACTTTGCAGGTTCAATCAACGGTGCCGGATTTAGTGATCAGTGCGGCGACTACTCCGGCAGTGGCTACGAATGCCAGTGCGGCAGTTAGTCAGGCGTCAACGACCAGTGTGGCACCGGCGGTGAGTGCCGCGGCCACCCAGCCCACGCGCCCGACGAGTGGTAATTCGGCTACCATACTGACGAGTACACTAGCGGCTACCGTTTCGTCCGTTGATTCTACGGCCAGTTTGGCGACTTCTTTCCCCGTGACCAGTGCCTCGGCTGCGTCCTCATCTCAAGCGTCGCATGCCGAAACTACTACCACGAGTAAAAAGCGGGTGGTTAGGGCCGTGGCCGCAATTTATCCGGTAGCCGGTCGGGTCAGCGCGGATGGTTTAGTGGCAATGAACCCTAACTTTGGGGCTTCGTTGCAGATCAGCAAGAATACGATTGGGAACGATCAAACTAACTCAGGGTTGTCGGTCATCTTATCCGGGGCGGTCAATGCGGGGGATGTTTACACGATTATGGTCCCGTATGAACACTTTACCAACATTGATGATAGCCAATTCAAAGCCATCCAAGACGGGACGACCCAGATTTCGACCGAAAAACGGGATGGAATTACTTACCGGGTCTACCAATTGACCTTCAACAGCAGCTATTTAATTGATAAAAATGGGTACCGGCTGACGCTTGCTAAGCGGGGGAACGGCTATTACTACGGCGACAATAACTTTCCTTTGAACATCGCAGATGGTGATACCCCGCGGACGATTGAGTGGACCTATGCCAACCCCACGGACGGGATTGCCCCCGTCGCTGGACCAAGCTTACACTACACGGAAAAACTCCGGACGGGGTTTGACAATCCAACCTTTACCCAAGCTCGACCAAATCCTAATAGTATTGCCAAATTATTGCCGGACACGGATTATACGTTTGAATTACGGTTAAATCAGGTCTTAGGGGAAAGTGATACTGGGTCGGGGAGTGCGCAAATTAATGTGACGCGAAACTACGGGGCCCAAATCCGGATCCCCGTTCCGCAGGGCTTCGTCTTAAACCACGATTTGACCATGCAAGAAACGATGTTGCGGGATGGCGACCAGACCACGATCACCCAAGCTGGGCCGGGCCAAGATATTATTATCACCGTGCCCAAGGGTTCGGGTTCGCAAAACTATAATGATGGCAGAACCACCTCGCCATACCGGATTGTGGGGCATTTTGCCGTGCCCCAGCTGGATCAAACGGAAACTTTGACTGCCACTTCACCGATTGAGGTGACCGAACAAATCTTAACCACGACGGGTTATCAGACGTTGACCAAAACCTTTGATAAACCGTGGTCGGTGCAGATCTTAGGCACGGCTGATCCGGATAAAGGTGAGCTGGGGCTGAGCATCTTGGGGAACAACGACAAAAAGCAATTCGTCCAGACCCAAGCGACGAAAATTGTGAATTACTTTGGCTTCCGTAATGACACGGTCAACCAATTTAACAACAACCTACACTTGCTGGCCGAAGTCCCGACGGGGCTGGCGGTTACAGGAGTCGGCTTACCGAAATTGAACAACGTGGACCGGCCCGGCACCACGCAGTATACCTACCTCATCACGCTGACGGATGGGACGGTCTTAGAAGGGACGGCGGCCGCCAGCGCGGATGTGACGGTACCGACTGGGAAATTCATTGCCAAAGTGGAACTGATCCCAGATCAATGGGCACCCGGGGCGACGACGACCATGCCGAACATTGTGAACAATCTCGGTGACAAGCAAGAGCCCGGGTTAGATGCGTTCCGCTTGTATGGGACCTTGAGTGCGGCCTTAAATCACCAAGATCCCCTGCCGGCGGATACCAAGTTAACCACGAAATTCTCGATTTATTCCCCGTTATTGACGGATTCGGCCGGGAATTTGGTGACCTATCTTGCGGTCAATGATCAAACCGTGATTGGCGCGGATGCGGTCAAGTCGGATTTAAATAGCTATGGTTGGCAATCAGGTAATCGCTATTTCCGGGATACGGTGAACGGGCTTGATCCGTACGGCGGAGGATATGGCTATTTATCGGTTAACCAGGCCAACGGGACCATTGAAACGGCCAATATTTACGAGCCAATTTTCTACTTTGTGCTACCCAACGGCTTTAGCTTCTTAGGCGACTGGAGCAACTTTAAAAATCAAAACAAGGATGCCCACGGGGTGGTCGGGACCCCGCAAGTTACCAAGTATGTCGTTGATGGCCGGCAAGTCGTCAAAATTGATTACTCCGGCACCGGCTTTGCCTATAATGCCCGGAGTGGCGATGTGTCAGACCAGTTCCCGATTGCGATTGACCCGGATGCGATTCCGGGGACGTACGGCTACCAAGCCTACATGTTTACCAAGACCGGGATGCGCGACGCCAACAAATTAGTCGCCAATCCGGATGTGGCCGTCAAGCAATTCACCCAGGGGATTACCGATAGTGGGCGCGATGGCAAGTTGTACCAGCTTGGGCAGGGAAACTTTACCATCCTAACGCCCCCAATCGCTTTTATTCCAAACACCGCCCAGGGGAACCAAGACCAAAAGGCGGCCCAACTCGGGAATTCTGATATTTGGGGCGATGAGCACTTAAACTACTTTGTCCGGGTGGCCAACTACTCCGATCAAGGGTTAGAAAATGGGTACTTAGTCACCAACTTACCGCAAGCCTCGGCCACCAGCTTTACCTTCCACTTAACGGGGCCGGTTATCTTTGAACCGCACGGGACGAGCTTTACGACCAGTAATTTTGTCATTAAGTATTCCACCCAATTGCAAACCCTGCCGACCTCGGGACAAAAGGGCTACTTGCCAAGTGAGGACGGCTTTGTGACGGCCGATCAAGTGAAAGACTGGAGTCAAATCAAGGCGGTTATGATTCACTTCCTCAAGCAGTTACCACCGAAAACGTCGGTGGGCCAATTTACGTTGACCGGGACCGCGCTTGACTTTAAGAATGAAGCCCAAAAGACTGGGTACTTAAATTCGGTCATGATGGCGACGGATCTAAATCCGTTTGTGTCGACCAAGGCCGGGATTCGGCTCAGCGGGCAAGCCACGCTAAAAGCACGGTTGCACTATGTCGATGCGCAAGGGCACGACCAATACATTGCGGTGCCAAATCTAACCAAGACGTACACCATCAATCAAGACACCTTAGCGGCGGCTGATTTTAGTGCGGCCCAAATTCCGGCGGACCTGATCCCAGCCAATTACGAATTGAGTCCAGCCCAACCAACGCTGGTGGCGACCGGGAGCGAAGCCGGGGCCGATGCGGCGGCCTTTGGTCAGGTCGTGCGGTATTACTTCAATGGTGATACGGTGCAATTTGAACTGGTTCACCAGCAACAAGTCGTAATCAAGACCTACGTCCGGACGATTAACTACGAATACGACCCGTCTGCGCCGATCTACCAAGCAGGGGGTGAAAACCAAGTTGCCGAACCGGTGGAGCAATCCTACCAAGTGACGATGACGACGGATTTGGTGACGAGGCAAACGACCTACCAAATTGTGCCGGTGGCTGGGGGCAGCACCCAAACCACGTCCAGCTTTACGATTGAAGGGCACGCGGCGCCAGGCAAAGCGGGCTATACGGCCAATCCAACGGAAGCCGCCAACGCCGCGGCGGCCTGGCAAATTGACATTGCCCAAAGTTTTGCTCAACATCCCAACCAAGGTATCATCCGCCAAGACCAAACGGTGCACTACACCGCCGATCAACAACACTTATACTTTACGGTCATCGATGATACGACCAATACCGTCCTGATAAAAGACATGCAGATCGGGACCGGGGTCACCGATGGGAACGTGGATGGTGCGGTTAGTGATGAAGTAAATAGACGCGTGTCTAAAGCGGAAGATGATGGTTATAGTCTGTCCTCTATGCACTACTTCGATACGGATCAGCAACAATTTACCGATACCGATGGCTATGTGGCCTTACCGCTCAAATACTCGAGCATCGCGGCAAATAATCACATTACGGTGCACTTGGTTCATGATATGAACTTTACCAAGGAAACGCACACGGTGACCCGGACGATTAATTTCCGGGACGCTGATGCAGATAAATTGATTAATGAGGCCAACCGAAAGTTATCGGCAACCACCTACCCGCAAACGATTACCCAAACCGTGCAATTTGTCCGGTATGCGGTGTACGACCGGGTCAATGGGACTTTGGCGGGTTACTACCGGCCTAGCCAAGTCGATTTGCTTGATGATGGGACCGTGATTGTGCCCAAAGACGGGCAAAATTACACGCCGGTGACGGCGGAAAATGCCAAGACGGCTGGGTATGAAGCCGTTGCTAGCGATCAATGGGCCGCCCAAGCTACTTACGACTTGCGTCAGTATGGCTACCAAGCGGCCGAAGATAACCATGGGCAGCCTTATGCCCAAGTGGCGGCCCAAACCGTCACCCCAACGACGGCTGATCAAGCCATCACCGTCTTTTATCACCAGCAATGGGTCACGGTAACGGTGGATAATCCACCGACGGCCGGGCAAGTCGTGCCAAACCAACCGGGCAACCCAACGTATCCAGATAATGATTTTGCTAAGCATCTGGCTGATTACCAGTCCACGTCCACGCGGACGATTGTTTACAAGTACGCGCCGGGGACCTTTGTGATCGGGCAAGACGTCGGGGGCCAAGTAGTCCCAGGGTTGCGTTCCATTCGGCAAACGGTTCGGTTCGTGCGGAACGTAGAAATCAACCTCGTGACCGGGGAACTGTCGGTTCGCAACACGTGGACGCCCGTCGAAGCTACCACGGAAGATCAAACCGGCCAGCAGACCACGATTACCAGTGGAGCTGGGGTCGGGGACTTTGCGAGTGTGGCCAGTCCGGCCTACGATCGGCAAACGCCGGATCAGTACCCCGACTTGCTTGGGTACACGCCCCAAGAAAGCCTCGCGCCAAGTCATGCGGCGACCCAAGGGCAAAATGATGGGGACGTGACGGTTTACTACGCCTCGAATGCTTCCCGGGCCCAAATTTCCTTTGTTGACAATGATACGGGGGATACCTTGCACGTGGATGGGTTGACCGGCCATGCGGGGGAAGTGTTGCACTATGATCCCGCCACGGTAATTGCCGACTTGCAAAAGCAAGGCTATGAGCTGGTGGACAACGGTTGGGCGCGGAATCCGGCCGGCTTAAATCAAGCCTACTTCGATGCTTATGCCCCGGGGGAAACCGTTGGTACGCCGGACGGGACAATTCCGGTGATCGTCAAGCAAAAGTGGCAGTTGACCTTCCGTCACAAGAAGCCGACGATTCTGGCTACGGATCCGAAGACGCCGACTGAGCAAATTACGGATGGCGATGGCTATACGCATGCCTACCCAAGCGGGGTCGCAGAAGCGGACCTGAATCGAACCGTACACCGGCAGATTCATTTTAAATATGAAGATGGACGCGACGCCTTTCCTAGCGTGGATCAAGCCGTCCACTACACGCGGACAGCGACGATTGACTTGGTTAAACTCACGAAGGGGGAAGCGGATGCGGTCACTTACACGAAGTGGGTTGCGGATCAGCAGCAAACGCGCTTCCCAGAATACAGCTTGCCGGATAATGACCACCTGCTGCCGGGCTACACGGCGACCTTAGCCGGCGCTGCGGCGACGATCGTACCATCCGAACGGATCGCCTTTGATCAAAGTGGGTTGCCGGCAAATGGCAACGACGTGACGATTCTGTACACGGCCAATCCACAAACCACGCGGATTACCTTTATTGATAACCAGACCGGGAAGATTGTGTCGCCAATTTACCCGTTGAGTGGGAAGACCGGGCAAACCCTGACGCTCAAGGACGGGGATACGTACAAGGATCCTAATGGCAAGCCAATTACGGTGCCGGCCGGTTGGAAACTGATTCCGGGCGAAAAGATTCCGGAGACCGTAACCTTTACGGGGGACTTCACGCCAGATATTAAAGTGCGGGTTGAACATGCGACGGTGACGGTCAGCCCGGATGATCCGAAGACACCAACTGATCTCATGCCAGATAATCCGAACATGGCTTTCCCGCCCGGGGTAGCCGCGAGTGATTTGAACAAGACGATTACGCGGACGATTATTTTACACTTGCCAGATCAGACGACGAAGACGATCCAACAGCAAGTGACCTTCCAACGGACCGCGATCGTAGATGAAGTCAATGGGGGGATTAAATACCAACCTTGGATGGTGAAAGACGATGATTCTGCTGACTTTGCCAGCGTGGCCGCGAGTGATTTTACCGACCAATTGACGGAAGCTCAAAGTGCTGGTTTAGTGGGTTACACGCCAACGATCCCGGCGCCAGCCCTGACGGTTCAGCAATCAGATCAGGATTCGACCTTTGATATTTCCTACACGGCCAACCCGCAAACGGCGGGGTTGCTTTTGGTCGATGATGATGCGCAGGGAGCTCAATTAAAGGCGCTGACGGCGAATGGCCACTTTGGCGAAGAAATTGACTTTAGCCAAAAGGGGCAAAGCTTGGCTGATTTAATTGCGATGCTCGCCCGGCGGCACTACCTGGTAAATACCAAGGCAACGGATAATTTTGATTATCAAACCGGCGCAACCTACCAAGCTGACGATGCCAAGAATCAATTTGTGATTCACTTTGTGCACGAAAAGATTCCAACGCAACGGACGGCGACGATTACGCGGACCGTGCATTACCAATACGAAAATGGCCAGTTAGCGGATGATGATCAGGTGGCGCAACGAGTGGTGACCCAAACCGGGGAAAAAGATCTGGTCACGAATCAGGAATACTATGAGCAGCAATGGACGACGAAGGTTAAATTTGAGGCCGGCAGTCTGCCAAGTCACGTGGGTTACACGGCCAAAATTGATGATCAAGAAGTGACCGAAGTGCCCGCGGACCTAGTTACCATAAAGGGGGCTGATTTTAAGGACCAGGCGGTGGCAACGACCGTGGTTTACCACGCCAATGAACAACATGCCCAATTAGTCATCATTGATGATGATGCTAGCGAGGCCAGTCAGCGGACGCTGCAAACGCTGACGGCCACGGGGAAATATGCGACCGCCATCGACTTTATGGCGGATGGTCAATCCTTAGCGGCGATCTTAACCAGTTGGCAACAGCGCGGTTATACGGTTAAGTCCAATAGCTTTACGGCGGACACGACTTACCAAGTCGATGATAAGCAGAATCAATTTGTGGTCCACTTAGGTCACAAGTTAATTCCGGTTATGCCTGATCAACCCAAGACGCCGGCCGATGCGTTACCGGATAATCCAGGGCAAACCTTCCCGCAAGGGGTCGGCTCAACGGACCTCAATAAGACGGTCAAGCGGGTGATTTTGGTGCACCAACCAGATGGTCAAATTACGCAAATCGACCAAGCGGTGCACTTCACCCGGACGGCCACGGTTGATGAAGCAACCGGGCAAGTAGTAAGCTATACGGATTGGCAAGCCGATGGGTCCACCACGCTCGCAGCATATACTGTCCCAACTCTCTCCGGCTACACGGCCGATAAGAACGTGGCCGAGCAAGTAGTGACGCCAACGAGCAAAGACAGTCAGGTCGATATTTACTACACGGCCAACACGCACACCACGCCAATCGAATACGTGGACGATGACGCCAACGGCCACGTCGTTAAGACCGGTTCAATCACGGGGCAGACTGGGGAAACGGTTACCACGCACGTGACGAATCCGGACCCGACCAAGTACGAAGTGGTACCGGGGACGCCGGAAGAAATCACCTTTGGGCCGGACGGCCATGGCAAGGTAACAGTCCACTTGAAGCACAAGACGCAAGCTACTAGCCGGACAAAGACGGTGACGCAAACGATCACCTACCACCTGCCGGACGGGACGACCAAAGTGGTTCCACGGACGTTGACCTTCACGCAAGGCGGGATGACCGACTTAGCGACGGGTGAAACAACGTGGGATGCCAACTGGACACAAACCGACCGCTTTAAGGGGGTACCGAGTCCAAGCTACCCGGGCTACACGCCGAGCCAAGCCGAAGCTGGGGACAGCAGCGTGACGGTGGATCACACCACCTGGGACGCCAACCTCGACCAGGCCCTGGATGTCACCTACACGGCCGACGCGCACACCACGCCAATCGAATACGTGGACGATGACGCCAACGGCCACGTCGTTAA
>DHKFI23501__coassemble_592_pt1 | contig 39318 bp, 35 predicted proteins | sample DHKFI23501__metabat2_high_PE_018 | metagenome-assembled genome bin DHKFI23501 | reverse complement strand
TAGTACTATAACTGAGATAAAAAATAATTGCAAGCGTTTTGTTAGAAAATTCTAATTTTTAAAAGATTGCTTAGTTTGATTTGGCATGGAAAGTGCTTATAATTAGCAAAAGATTTAACCAATGAAAGGACTTTGTCATGCAAATTACCGCAATTAACCTCTGGCAAATTGATCTGCCACTTTTACATCCTTTTGGTAGCAGTGAAGCGATGATGGTAGCTAAGCCGGCTTTAATCTTAGAATTAACTGATGAGTTAGGAAATCACGGATATGGGGAATGTTCCGCCTTTGCGACGCCTTTTTATACTGCCGAATTTCGGGCAGGAGCTTGGGCATTTTTAACGCAGTTAGTCTTTCCCAAGATGATTAGTCATTTTTATACGACACCTGCTGACTTTGACGACCAATTTACAGGTTTCCGGGGGAATGAAATGGCTAAAGCAGCGGTAAATTGTGCCCTTTGGGATCTATCTGCGAGGCGGCAGGGAATCCCTTTAGCCCAAGCCCTTGGTGGGGTTAGAGAAAAAGCTGAGGCTGGAATTGCCATTGGTTTGCAAACCGATCCGACAACTTTGGTTAGAAAGGTTCAGACGGCGGTGAATGAAGGTTACCGACGGGTTAAAATCAAGATTAAACCGGGCCAAGACTTTGCCTATTTAAAGGCAGTCCGGGATCAATTTCCTGACTTAATGCTAATGGCCGATGCTAATTCAGCTTACACCTTGGCCGATCTTGAACACTTAAGGCAATTTGATCAACTGGACTTATTGATGATTGAACAACCGCTTGCGGCTGGAGACTTAGTTGAACATGCTGAACTCCAAGCCCAAATTAAAACACCAATTTGTCTTGATGAAAGCATTGTTACCTTGGCAGACGTAAAGGCAATGGTGAAATTAGGGGCCGGAAAAGTAATTAACTTAAAGATCGCTAGAGTTGGCGGCTTAAGTCAGGCCAAAGCCATGCAAGCTTATGCAAAGCAAGTTGGAGTCGATTGTTGGGTCGGTGGAATGGTCGATACAGGGATTGGTCGAGCTGCCAACCTAGCCTTAGCGACTTTACCAGGAATTACCCTTGCCAATGATTTATCGGCTTCAGAGCGTTTCTTTGCGGCTGATATCATTGAGCCACCAGTTACCTTGGATGGCACTTTCGTAAAGGTACCTGATCAACCAGGGATTGGCTATCAGATTAATTGGCCACAATTACAAAAGACAACAACTAGGAAATTTGAACTTAAGTAAAGCGGCTAGTAAGAAATTGCAAAATTTCTTACTAGCCGCTTATCCGAGTATTACTTAGAAACTAAGGTCGTCGTGAAGATTTTCTCTCAGGTTGTTTACCCCATAATCTTTGCCAAGAATTCCTTGGTCCGGGGATTAGTTGTATCGTGGAAAATGTAATCAGCACTACCTTGATCAGCGATTTTCCCTTTGTCCATGAAGAGGACTTTATCAGCGATGTCTTTGGCAAAGGACATTTCGTGGGTTACGATAATCATCGTCATCCCATCGGCAGCAAGTTGCTTCATAACGTTTAAAACATCGTTAACCATTTCAGGGTCAAGGGCCGATGTTGGTTCATCAAAGAGCATTACTTCGGGCTTCATTGCTAAGGACCGGGCAATGGCGACCCGTTGTTGTTGTCCACCAGAAAGGGATTGGGGATAAGCTTTAGCCTTATTAGCAAGACCAACCTGTTCGAGTAATTCCATGGCATGAGCCTTAATTTTATCGGGTTCATCGATCTTTAGTTTCAGAGGTGCAAAAGTGATGTTTTCTAAAACTGTCATGTGGGGGAAAAGGTTAAATTGTTGGAAAACAAAGCCCATCTTTTGCCGGAGAGTTTGGAGCTGGTCCTTATTAGCTTGGCTAACGTTTTTTCCTTCAAAGTTAACTTCACCAGTATAATCTTCTTCAAGCCGAATTAAACACCGTAAGAGGGTACTTTTTCCCCCACCAGAAGGACCGATTAAGACGACTTTTTCTCCTTTGGCAACTGTAAAGTTGATATCGTCTAAAACGGTGTTAGTAACAAACGCTTTGTGCAAATTTTTAACTTCAATTACGTTACTCATAAAATCCCTCCTTAGCCTAAGTGGGCGTACTTTTTATTAATTTGCTTTTCAATTTGCCCGAAAACTTGGGAAAGGGCAAAGGTCAAGATAAAGTAGATCACGGCCGATACTAACAGCGGTGGAATAAAGTTGTAGAGGGTTCCTCCGACACTTAGGGCTTGAGCCGTTACTTCTTGGACCCCAATATAGAAGAGGACGGATGATTCCTTAACCAGGGTAATAAATTCATTCCCTAAAGCCGGCAAAATGTTCCGGAAGGCTTGGGGAAGAATAATGGAGGTCATTGTGGTCCGATCTGATAAACCAAGGGAAATCCCCGCTTCAGTTTGACCAACTGGTACTGCGGTAATCCCGGCCCGGAAAATTTCAGCAACATAGGCCCCTGAATTAATCCCAAGGGCAATTGATCCGGGGATGATCCGATCGAGGGATGAACCTAAGAATTGGATGGTTGGTAAGTCCATCGTTTTAGCCAAAGTGTAGTAGATTAACATCACTTGAATCATTGAAGGTGTCCCCCGGACGATGGCGATGTAGGTCCGGCCAATTGCTGAAATGGCCTTGACTTTTGAAAGTCGCATCATCACGAAAACTAACCCCAGGATAATCCCAAAGATACTCCCGATGATGGTGATGATGATAGTAAGGGCTGTCCCTTGTAAAAACATTGGATAGTATTTTAGTAATTCCATGGTGAATCCTTTCTCTGCTTATATAAAAAGCTTTTCCAGGTTGCCCCAGAAAAGCCGGGAATTTACTTGTATTCCAGTTGAAGTTGTTGGGCCTTCTTAAACATCTTGTCGAGTTGGCCGTTCTTTTGTAACTTCGTGATTGTCTTGTTAATTTGTTTCTTCAAAGCTGGACTGTTCTTTTGCATTGCGATGTTAATTTGGGCGTCTTCCTTTGGAGTGGTTAAGGATACCTTTGCAATCGCATACTTGTCAGGGTAGGTCTTAACTAAGTTATCGGCGATTTCACTTTCGGTAACGACTCCAGCCAAAGTCCCGTTCTTAAGTTCACTCGTTAAGCTGGTAAAGTTCGCTTCGGTAACCAAATTTGCAGCGGAGAGTTGTTTCTTCCCAATCGTTTCTTGGGTCGTTGATTGTTGGGCCCCAATTGACTTGCCTTTCAAACTAGTAGCGGTATTGTATTTATCGGCGTCAGCTTTCTTGACTAAGAGCACATTCTTAACGGTGTAGTAGGACTTTGAGAAGTCAACGGCTTTTTTCCGTTGTGGCGTGGAAACCATCCCAGCCATGACAATGTCGACTTTCTTATCTTGAAGCTCTGAGATTAAGGATGGAAATTCAGTGTTAACTACTTTTAACTTTACGCCCATGTCTTTAGCGACCGCTTGGGCAACCATTAAGTCGTAACCAACGATTTGCTTATGACCGTTTTTAACGATTTGGAATTCAAATGGTGGGTAGTCAGCCGAAGTCCCAACGACCAATTCGTTCTTATTTTGAATATGCTTTAAACTGTTATCAGCGTTTGACTTTCCACAGCCGGTTAAAATTAATCCTCCTAAGAGAGCGATGGTGGCAAAGCCGAGTAATTTTTTAATGGTTTTAATTTTCATGATTAAGTTCCTCCCGATAGTTTAGTGATCAAGTTTTATAATTATGCGACCATTCGTCGTCGGCTAACCTCAATCATAAGCGGAAGAAGCTGAATAATTGCTGAGCTTTCCATAGGTCCTCCTAAAATTCACTATTGAATATTTTTTACATAAATAATTTAAGAATTGCTATCCATTTTGCATTATTATCCATAAAAAGTAAAGCTAAAATCATTATTTTTAGTTTAATTAATCTGAATGATGAATATTGGTGCGCGTCCAATTTATAAAAGTTAACATTTTAAAGATTTTCGCAAATTTAAATGTATATAAAAATAGATATTTATTTAATAACCAATGTGCATAACTTTTCGCTTTTAACCTGGATTGGAAGCTGTTAGTCGCCGGTAATGTTCGCTATTATCGGTTTTGAAGAGCCGATTTGATTTAACTGTATGGTTTAATTGTTTGATTAAATTAACTAAATGACAATCTTTCATTGTAAACGTTCAAAAATAGCAACGGATTTCGTTGACATCATATGAGAATTAAATTAGAATTCAACCATAGAATTTAATTATTATGAAAGAAAGTAGCGAACGGCTACAAGGAGGCAACTGTGGTTAAGGTAGCAATGGTGCAAATGGACATTGAATTTGGTAACCCCGCTAAAAATTTCAGTCGGGTTGGCGAAGCCTTAGGACAAGCTAAAGCTCAAGGGGCTAAGGTGGTGGTGTTCCCTGAAATGTGGAACACCGGTTATGATTTAGGAAGCCTCCCATTGCTTGCTGACCGAGATGGTCGCCGGACTAAGACCTTGGTTGGTCAATTAGCCAAACAGTTAGCACTGAACGTGGTCGCTGGATCAGTTGCGACCTTAAAGGACGGGCGCTTTTATAACACGACCTATGCTTTTGATCAGACTGGTCAAGTAGTAGCGGAATATGATAAGGCTCATCGCTTTGGCCCCATGCAAGAAGATCAATATGTTGCAGCTGGGGATCAGTCGGCGATCTATGAAGTTGCTGGTTTAAAGAGCGCAAGTTTAATTTGTTATGATTTACGTTTTCCCGAATGGTGGCGGACCGCTGGAACTAAGGGCGTTAACATCTTCTTTCTCCCTGCCGAATGGCCAGCTTCGCGAATTGAACAATGGGAAGCTCTCCTTAAAGCCCGGGCAATTGAAAACCAAGCCTTTGTGATTGGTGTCAACCGGGTTGGGGATGATCCCAATAATCGCTTTAATGGTCATTCCATGGCAATAGCGCCAAGTGGTGAAGTACTCGCAAATGCTGGTGAAACTGCGGGCATCACCTTAGTTGAAGTTGATCAAACCGCGGTTCAAGAAGCAAAAAAGTTATTTGATATTCAAAATGACCGACGACCAGAATTATACCGGTAAGAAAAATATTGCAGGAAAGAGTGATTATATGGAATTTCCACAATCTGAACTATTAAATCAATTACCAAAACAATTTTTTGCTAGTCTCGTTGCTAAGGTAAATGCCAAAATTGCAACCGGAGCAGATGTAATTAACTTGGGTCAAGGGAATCCAGATCAACCAACCCCGGAATACATTGTTAAAAGTACCCAGAAGTGGGTGGCAGATCCCCAAACCCATAAGTATTCGTTATTTCGGGGGTTGCCTGCCTTTAAGCACGCAGCAGCGGCTTTTTATCATGAACAATATGGCGCCAACCTTGACCCGGAAAAAGAGGTCGTTATTTTAGGTGGTTCAAAGATTGGTTTAGTTGAATTACCATGGGCTTTGATGAATCCTGGGGATCTTTTCCTGCTTCCGGATCCTGGTTATCCAGACTACCTTTCTGGAGCGGCCTTGGGACAAGTTGAATTTAAGACCGTCCCTCTTAAGGCAGAAAATGATTTTCTTCCCGACTTGGACGCAATTCCGGAAGCTGATGCCAAACGGGCTAAGTTCTTCTATTTGAATTATCCCAACAACCCAACGGGGGCCGTTGCAACTAAGGAATTCTATATGAAGTTAGTTGCCTGGGCGAAAAAATACCAGGTCGGGATTATTTCCGACTTTGCCTATGGGGCCTTAGGTTACGATGGCGAAAAGCCGGTTAGTTTTATGGAAGTTCCCGGAGCAAAGGAAGTCGGAATTGAATTTTATACCTATTCTAAGACCTTTAACATGGCTGGTTGGCGAATTGCCTTTGCTGTCGGCAATCCCGACATTATTGAAGCCCTTAATTTAATCCAGGATCATCTTTTCGTCAGTCTTTTCCCGGCCCTTCAATATGCGGCAATTGATGCCCTCCAAGCCCCAGAACGGGATGGTGAAATCCAAAAGCTAGTTGATCGTTACCAAAGTCGGCGTGATGCCTTCTTAGGTGCCGCCAAGCAAATCGGTTGGCAAGGCTTTGTACCACAGGGGACCTTTTATGCTTGGATGAAGACGCCAACGGGGATGACCAGTGAAAAATTTGCTGATTTATTATTGGAAAAAGCGGCTGTGGCCGTTGCCCCCGGCCGGGGCTTTGGGGAGTATGGGGAAGGTTACGTCCGGATCGGGCTCTTGATTTCTCCAGAACGTTTGGTTGAAGCCGTCCAACGGGTTGGCAAACTTAATTTATTTTAATTGAATTACTAAATTTGGGTGGTTGGTTGGGATTTCATGGTTGAACATAAGGAGGAACATACATATGACGTTAAAATATACCGTTTTAGGTGCTGGTGCGATGGGACTTCGTTTTGGGGTGTTACTCCAAGAAGTAACGGGGGCCAAAGTTGAATTTGTTGATAACTGGGCGCCGGAAGTTGAAACTATTCAAAAACAAGGTGGGGTTTATGTCTCCCGGGATCATGAAAACCGCCATTTAGTTCCGGTTAAAATTTTTAATCCGGAAGAATATCAAGGAAATCCAGACGTTTGGATTGTTTTTGCTAAGCAGATGACTTTGCAAGATTTATTAGACCGGACGGCCCATGCTTTTGATCCTAAGACTCAACACGTCTTCACCGGGATGAATGGGATGGGGCATTTGGAAAAGATTAACCAATACTTCCCTAAAGATCGGGTTGCCGCTGGGACTTGTTTAATTGCGACCGTTTTGAACAAGGCTGGGGACGTTGACTTTATTGGTAAGGTTGGCGCTGGTTCAATTAACTTAGCGGCGCAAAATAACCAAGATGCCGAATGGCTTGACCAAATGGTTGAAGACTTTACGGTGGCTAATATTAACCCGCACCTTAACCATAACTGTGAAGGGACCCTCTTTACCAAGGTCGTCTTCAATTCTGTCATTAATACTTTATGTACCCTTTTTGAAATCCAAATGGGGCAATTCATTGATTATGAAGGTGCTGAACGTTTAAGCAAACAATTAATTAATGAGGCCTTCGATGTTGCTGAACGGGCTGAGGTGCAATTACTTTCAACCCGGGAAGAAGAATGGGAGACAGTTAAGTACGTAAGCGCCGTGGCCAATCCCTTACATTACCCATCGATGTATCAAGATATGAGTAAGGATCGAATGACGGAAGTTGACTACATTAATGGTTATATCTATGATCTTGGTAAAAAATATGACTATGAAGCTAGCACTCATGATTTTCTTCGGGGATTAGTCCACCTTGCTGAAAACACTCGGAAGTACCGTAAATAAATGGGGGAGGGCACGCTCCCATTAAACAAAATGTTGTTTTAGTGAAAAATAAAAGGTAAGGCAAACCATATTAAGTTAAAGGGTTACCTTACCTTTTTGCTTTCTCAAAGTCACGATTGCTTCAATGTTTGACAATTAATGTGAATCTTTTTTGAAAAAAGGCTTGGCAAAAAAGTGTTACTCGAGTAACATGTAGGGGTGTTAAACGAGTAACATATGGTTTCAAAATTGTTTAGGAGGAAATTAAAATGGTAAAGGAACATAAGAAACTTTATAAAGCCGGCAAAAACTGGGTAGTTGCGACCTTATTTGCAACTAGCTTAGGTATTTTTTTAGGGGGGGTGACGAGCGCTTCAGCTGATACGACGCCAACGAGTTCAGCGACGTTCGTTGATTTGACGAGTGGTCAAGCTAGCGCTACTGCACAGGCTAATCAAACGCCCACAGCAACGACTAGCCAACCACAAGCAAATGCTACCCCAAGTGCCGATACTACGTCAGTAGCCGGAAATCAAAGTGCTGTTTCAAGTACGAGTGCGTCTGCTAGATCAGTAGCAACTACTACCTTAAATTCAGCCGCAGCTAAGGCAGTCCAAGCAGCTGGAATGAAGGTAACGGATTTAACTAATGATCAAATTAGCGAATTAAATAAGGTTGATTTTAGCAAGACGACGAAAAATCCTGGGACAACCATGACCTTTAATGATCTGGAAAAGATTGGGGATGCTTTGGTTAATCGGGACCCTCAATTTGCAATCCCATACTTTAATGCTAGCCAAATTAAGAATATGCCAGCAACCCGGGCAGTGGACGCTCAAACCGGCCAAATGGCGAACCTCGATATTTGGGATTCTTGGCCAGTTCAAGATCCGGAAACGGGTTATGTTTCTAATTACCACGGCTACCAATTAGTAGTTGCCATGATGGGGGAACCAAACAAGAACGACAACCATATTTACTTGCTTTACAACAAGTACGGTGATAATGACTTTAGTCACTGGAAGAATGCTGGGTCCATTTTTGGGACGCATGAAACTCCTGACTTACAAGAATGGTCTGGTTCGGCTATCGTTAATAACGATGGAACGATCCAATTGTTCTACACTTTAAATGACACCACCAATGGCTTAATCAATAAGCAACAATTAGCAACCGCTAACTTGCTTTTGAATACTAGCGACCAAGGGGTAACGATTGCGGCAGTAAAGAACAACCACGTTATCTTTGCCGGTGACGGGCAACGTTACCAAACTTACGAACAATTTATCCAAGGGGCTGACTGGAAGTACGATGACTATTGCTTACGGGATGGTCACGTTGTCCAAATGCCAAATGGGGAACGTTACTTGGTCTTTGAAGGGAATACCGGTTCGGATTACTACCAATCAAGTGACCAACTCTATAAATGGGCTAATTATGGTGGGGACGCTAAATTTAACCTTCAATCATTCTTGAAATTAACGGGAAACAAGATTGAACGGACATTGGCAAGTACTGCTAACGGTGCCCTCGGGATCTTAAAATTGACTGATAGTCAAACTAATCCAGACGTTGCGGAAGTGTACTCTCCACTAGTTTCATCCTTGATGGTTAGCGATGAACTAGAACGGCCGGATGTCGTTAAACTTGGTGACAAGTACTATCTCTTCTCAGCAACCCGGATAAATCGGGGAATTGATACGGAATTAACAAATGAAGCAAACCGCAAGGTCGGCGATAATGTTGCCATGATTGGTTATGTTTCTGACGGCTTGCTGGGTAATTATACGCCATTAAATGGTTCCGGGGTTGTTTTGACGGCTTCAGTTCCAGCTAATTGGCGGACAGCAACGTATTCCTACTATGCTGTACCAGTTGAAGGTCACCCTGACCAAGTTTTGATTACCTCATACATGTCAAATCGGGGCTTCATGGCTGGCGCTGGTAACTATTCAACCCTGGCTCCTTCTTTCATCGTTCAAGTTAACCCTGACAACACGACCCAAGTATTGGCTAAGTTAACTAACCAGGGGGACTGGATCTGGGACGATACTAGTGAAAATGACCAAATGATTGGGGTACTTGATCCGCGGCAAAAGAACAGCGCTTCATTGCCTGGTGAATGGGAAAAAACTTTCCAACCAGTCACGTCGGGTGGGGCTTCTGTAACAGATATTGCGGTTCCAAGTGGTTCTCAACAAAACGGAACCCCAGGGTCTGCCAATCCATCAAGTTCTGGTAATGTAACGCCAACGCCAATGCTGACACCAACGTCAACGCCAACACCGACGCCAATGCCAACGCCAATGCCGACACCAACGTCAACACCGACGCCAACACCGACGTCAACACCGACGCCAACGCCGACGTCAACACCAACGCCGACACCAACGTCAACGCCGACGTCAACGCCGACACCGACGCCAACGCCGACGCCGACGCCAACGCCGACGCCAACGCCAACGCCTTCCTATACGGGAAAGACGTCAGGTGATCCCATTCATACTGACAAGTTACCGCAAACTGGTAATGAATCTGGGATGGAAATGGTAATGCTTGGAATGATGAGTTTACTGGGGATCGCTGGCTACACGGTTAATAAGCGGCGGAAAAATTAAATTCTCGTTTCGGTAAAAAATGCATACAAAAAGGATGAGTAGAAGTTCAAAGCTCCTGCTCATCCTTTTTTATATTACTTAACTTGTCCGTTTTAACAACTGTTCGATAATCTTTTCCAAGGCCCCTCTAGCTGGACTAGTGGGTAATTGAGTGATTTCTTGTTTGGCTTTTGCGGTGAACTTACTAGCTAATTGTTGGGCGGCTTGGACTCCTCCAAAGTTAATGACTAACTTTTGGACGGCTTTCATATCATTGGTAGTCATATCTTTGCCCTTTTTGAGGAGTGGGGCTAACTCAGCCTGATGGGTGGGTAAAACTAAGAGTAAGGGGAGGGAATAGACCCCGGTTGCGAGATCTTTAAGGACCGGTTTATTTAAGTGGTGGCCGTTGTAATCCAAAATATCATCAAGAATCTGAAAGGCAATCCCGATATTTTGGCCGATTCGTTTGGCGAGTTGGATTTCCTGTTTTTCAGCCCCACCGAAGGCCGCCCCCTCTTCAGCAGCAAGGCTAAAGAGAGCTGCTGTTTTACCGTTAACGTTCCGGAGATAACTTAGGATAGTTTGGTTGAGTTTAAAGCGGTCGCCCATCTGACCAAGTTCACCATTTAAAATCCGCTTCATAATCCGGGCGTTAATCGTCAAAAAACGACTGTTAGTCATCGTCTCAGTAATAAGATCAAAGAAGATGGTAAAAAGATAATCTCCGGAGTAGACGGCAACATCTTTTCCAAAAGCCGCTTGAATACTGGCTTGTCCTCGACGCTTTGGTGAATCATCAATAATGTCGTCATGAATTAGGGTTGCCATGTGGAGGATTTCGATTGAAGCTGCCGCTTTAATTTGTCGCTCAGTTACTTCGTTTTCATGAAGCCCAGCGAAAAGTAAAAAGAAGGCCGGCCGTAAGAATTTTCCACCATGGCTCGCCATTTGTTTGAGGGCGGGTTCAAGTTGGTGGTAACGGACAGTCAGCCGCTGATCAATCAATTGGCTTACCAATGTTAAATTTGGCTTTAATTGTGGATAATAACGAAAATAGGTTTGTTGCATGTGAAATCCCCTATGTAAGTAGTTGGGAGTAAGTTTTATTTGCCAAAGTGATAACTCTAGCGGGTCCCCCTCCCGTAATTACAGTGTGAAATTTGACAAAGAATAAAGGCTAGGAAGAAAGTCGACCTTCTTCCCAGCCTCCTCTACGTTTTTCAAACTTAGTTAACTTATATTTTAGCAGAATTATGCCGAGAATTAACTTGTTTTTTTAAAACACAGTCATAATCGCAAGCGGCACATTTCCCTTTTTTAGCCCGTTTGAAGACCTTGACGAGTTGCCAAGTAGCGAGACTAATAATTGCCAAAATAATGATGGTATTTACAAAGACTGCCATGAGTGTGTACCCCTTTCAAATTAATTTTAAACGAAAATTAAGGTCCCGCCAAGGTAGATAACAGTAGCGACAACGTAGGCAATCATTAGGCTTAAGACTAATGACCAGAGCATCCATTTTGTCGAGCCGGTTTCTTGTTTAATCGTTCCTAGGGTAGCAAAGCACGGTGAATAAAGCAAGATAAAGGCTAAAAGCGCATAGGCTGCAACGGGCGTCATGTAAGTTCCTAGGGCCCCAATTAAAACGGCTTGGTTAGCAGCGTGAAACATGACCATCATACTAGAAGTAATGACTTCCTTAGCTAAAACTCCAGTAAAGAGAGCGGAAATAACTTGCCAGTGTGTGATTCCAAGTGGGGCTAAAACCGGAACTAAAAATTGGCCTAAGTTTGCCGCAAAACTCTTAGTTGGATCAGTCACAAACCCACTCGTGCCAAAGGAAGACAGCAACCAAATTAAAACTGACCCGGCAAAAATAACCGTCCCGGCTTTCCGGATAAAGCCTTTACTTTTATCCCATGTTCCTTGCCAAATAACGTCAAAGCGGGGCAAGTGATATTCAGGGAGTTCAACGATAAAGACCGAACTATCGGTTGTATGGAAGAAGAGTTGGTAACCTTTGGCTACTGCTAAAGCGACCACAATCCCTAAAAAGTAAATTGAAAGCACGACTAGGGCTTGGTGATTCGGGAAGAAGGCAGCTACTACTAGACTATAAATTGGTAATCGGGCGGAACAGGACATAAAGGGTGAAATTAAAGTCGTCACAAGTCGTTCCTTTGGTTGCTCGATAGTCCGTGCGGCCATAATTCCGGTAACATTACAACCAAAACCAATGATTAAGGGAATAAAGGACTTCCCGTTTAAACCGATCGTCTGCATAATCCGGTCGGTAACTAGGGCCGCTCTAGCCATGTAACCGGAGTCTTCAAGAATTGAAATGCAGGCAAATAAAACTACGATTTGGGGGATGAAGACTAAGACCCCCCCGACCCCTGCGATAATGCCGTTAACCACTAACGAGCGAAGCGGCGGCAGGGCGCCAATGGCCGTTAACCAGTGGTCGACTCCGGTTGAAAAGGGACCCGAAATAAAACTATCTAAGGCGTCAGAGAGTGGTGTTCCGACCCAGTCAAAGGATAACTCGAAGATGAGTAGAAAGATCAAAGCGAAGATTGGCAAACCTAAAATTGGGTTGGTGATGATCTTATCAACCTTATTTGAAAATTCCTTTGGTGTTTGATTACTAAGATTTTCCTTTGCCCTTGCTAGGACGGTTTCGATGAAATCTAACCGGGTGTTAAAGATTTTTTCTTCAAAATGCTGGGCATCATAGTAAGCTCGCATTTTAAGGAGTGGTTGTAAATTTCGGAAGGCTACGGCCCGCCGAACCACTTTATTTTGATTCATGTATTGGATTGTTAGCCATCGAGCCATGCCAACAGGTAACTCGTATTTTTCTACCAAGGTCTCAGTCGCTTGGCGAATGGCTTGTTTAACCATTGGAGGATAATCAAGTTCAAGTGGCTCTAACGGCGCTGGTTCATATTGCAGAGCTTGATCAAGCTCTTTTACCCCATCTTGGTTTCGGGCATTGGTGGCCATCACCGGGCAACCTAAGAGATGACTTAAGGTATCAAAATCATAGGCTTGTCCTTGACGTTTAAGATCGTCAATCATATTGAGATTTAAGATCATCGGCTGGCCAAACTCGCGAACTTCAAGCGTTAATAAGAGGTTTCGTTTTAATTGACTGGCATTGGTGACGTTTAAAATCAGATCAGGTTGGTGTTCAAGTAAATAAAGGGTGACTACTTCTTCATCCCGGGTAAGGGGTGTTAAAGAATAAACCCCGGGTAAATCAATGACCTTGGCCGTCGCGTGTTTTAAGGTCCCGACCTTTTGATCGACGGTCACCCCGGTCCAATTACCAGTCGTTGCGTAATTATTAGTGAGACTGTTAAAAAGAGTGGTTTTTCCAGTATTTGGATTTCCAATTAGTGCAATTTCCATTTGTCATTCTCCAGTTAAAGTCGCAAAGACGTGGTAACGCAATGCAATTCGCTGATGATTATTTTCAATAATTACTGGACCATGGAAAGGGTAGCGTTGAATTAGACGGATGTTTTCCCCGTCATAGAGTCCTAAGTTATGCAGACGGGTAAATGTTTCCTTATCTACTTTGTCAAAATGATGAAGCGTAAAGCTAGCTAATGATGTCATTTTGGCGCCTCCTAATCCATACTTTAATTGCTTTGTAAAAAGATCACGAATAATACAAATGGTTGAGAATAATTTTTGCGACTTTTAAAAATACTCAGTATTCCTAAATAGAATATTAATGGATGCATTATCATTATAATACACCTATAGAATGCCACTGTAATCGGTTTTTTATAATTAGGAAAATTACTAAGTTTAATTTAGGGGAAAGTGATTATAATAGAGATATAACGTTTTCAAAAAACGGATTGGAATATTTAAAATGATGCGGAGGAATTTAAACATGGCAACGCTTGAAGTTAAAGATTTACACGTCGCAGTTACGGACGAAGAAACCAAGAAACAAAAGGAAATTTTAACCGGGGTTAATTTGAAGATGCAAACCGGTGAAATCCATGCCATTATGGGTCCAAACGGGACGGGTAAGTCTACGCTTTCACAAACAATTATGGGCCAAGCTGGCTATGAAGTTACTCAAGGGGACATCTTACTTGATGGGGTAAGTGTCCTTGACATGCCAGTTGATGAACGGGCCCGGCGGGGCTTGTTCTTGGCCATGCAATATCCAGCTGAGATCCAAGGGGTAACCAATGCCGAATTCCTCCGGGCTGCTATTAATGCCCGCCGTCCAAAGGATGATCAAATTTCCGTAATGGACTTTATTAAGAAGCTTGATAAGAACCTTGAACTATTGGATATGAGTGAATCCATGACGGAGCGTTACTTGAATGAAGGCTTCTCCGGTGGGGAAAAGAAGCGGAACGAAATTTTACAGCTTTTGATGATCGAACCAACTTTTGCCATCTTAGATGAAATTGACTCCGGTCTTGATATCGACGCCTTGAAGGTTGTTGCTAAAGGGGTTAACTCAATGCGGGGTGAGGGGTTTGGTTCCTTGATCATTACCCACTATCAACGACTTTTGAACTACATCGTTCCTGATACGGTTCACGTGATGATGGGCGGTCGGATTGTGAAGACTGGTGGCCCTGATTTAGCCTTGAAGCTTGAAAAAGAAGGTTATGCTGGCTTGCGGGACGATTTAGGACTTGATATTAAGCTGGTTGATGATAAGGACTAGGGGGCGAAAGCATGGATAAAGATCTCGCACGAAACCAACTCCAAACGGCGAGTGGCGCCCATGGAGAAAGCGCTGAATTTACGGCCCGGCGGTTAGCCGCTTTTGATTCATTTGCGGCGGCAAAAATGCCCCGGATGCAAAAGTTTAATTTCAGTACTTGGGCACTTTTTGACCGCCAACCAGAACTAAATTGGGTTGGAGCGGCGGCGCCAGACTTAGCCCCAGTTGAAGCTGACCAAATCCGTTTTGTTCAAGCTGGCCAGACCACTTTGGAAGCGCACTTACCCCAAAAGTTAATTGACCAAGGGGTGATCTTGATGGACCTCTTCGAAGCGTTGCAAAAGGTGCCGGACTTGGTTGAAGCCAATTTGATGCGGACGATTGTTAAGCCCGAAGAAAATAAACTAACGGCTTACCACTTGGCCTACTTAAATGCGGGGGCCTTTTTGTACATTCCAAAAGGGGTTAAGGTTGATACGCCGGTTGAAATTGACTTGATCCAAGATAGTACGCAAGCTAACCAACCACTGAATTCGCATTTATTGATCATTGCGGATGACAATAGTGAAGTTAGTGTTTTACAACACACAACCACTCGGGGTGAAGAAGTGAACCCGGCTAGCTTAATGGTTGAAATCGATGCACGCCAAGGAAGTCACGTGGCCTTTTCATCTTTGGATGAATTAGGCGACCAAACGGTAACCTACTTTAAGCGGCGGGCCAATATCGGCCGGGATGCTAAAGTCGAATGGGCCGTTGGTTTAATGAACGGTGGCGATACCGTTGGTGACATGGACTCTGAATTAATCGGGGTCGGTGGGGAAGGTGATTCTAAGTTGATTGCCGTTACCACTGGTGATCAACATGTTGGGATTAATAACCGGGTGACCCACCATGGTGAACATACAACCGGGAATATTAACCAACGGGGGGTTCTCCTCGGGGCTTCACACTTAGTCTTTAATGGAATTGGGGAAATTATCCATGGGGCCCATGGTGCAAACGCGGAACAACAAAATCGGGTCTTAATGATGTCGCCAGAATGTCGGGGGGATGCTAACCCCATTCTCTTGATTGATGAAAACGACGTGATTGCCGGTCACGCTGCCAGTGTTGGTCCGGTTAACCCCGTTCAAATGAACTACTTAATGAGCCGGGGAATTCCAGAACCCCAAGCAGCTCACTTAGTTATTCGAGGCTTCTTGAGTTCCGTTATTACCGCCATTCCGGAAAAGAATGTCCGAGAAAAGTTAATTGAAATTTTGGAAAGGAAGCTCTCTGATGGTCAACTTTAAGCAATACCGGCCCGATTTTCCGATCTTGGATCAGCAGGTGAACGGGGAAAAGCTAGTTTATTTAGACAGTGCTGCGACGGCCCAACGCCCAACGCCGGTTCTTGAACGGGTAATGAAATTTTACCAAACGGATAATGCGAACGTTCACCGGGGAGTGCATACTTTGGCTGAACGAGCTACGGCTGATTACGAAGCAGCTCGAGTAACCGTCCAAAAATTTATCAATGCGGCCAAGCCGGAAGAAATTATTTTCACTAAGGGCTGCACTGATGCCCTTAACTTGGTAGCAGCAACCTATGGTCAAATGAATATCCAAGCGGGCGACGAAATTGTCATTTCCATCGCTGAACACCACAGTAACTTGATTCCTTGGCAACAATTGGCAAAGCAAAAGGGAGCTACCCTTAAGTACATTGGTTTAACCGATGATGGTGAATTAGATCTGGCCGATGCTAAACAAAAAGTTACTGATCAAACCAAGCTGGTAGCGATTGCTCATGCAACGAACGTTTTGGGGACAGTTAACCCAATTCAAGAACTAGCGCAAATCGCTCACCAACATGGGGCGGTGATTGTCGTTGATGGGGCGCAAGCGGTGGCTCACATGCCAGTTGATGTTCAAAATCTGGATGCGGACTTTTATGCTTTTTCTGGGCACAAGATGATGTCTCCAACTGGGATTGGGGTGCTTTATGGCAAGGCAAACCTGCTCGAAGCAATGCCACCATACCAATACGGGGGCGAAATGATTGGGGAAGTTCACCAACAAGATAGCACTTGGGCGCCGATTCCTTACAAGTTTGAAGCGGGAACGCAAAATATTGCTGGCGCTGTGGGTTTAGCAGCTGCTATTGATTACCTTAACCAAATCGGGATGGAACAAATCGCAATGCATGAACAAACCTTAGTTAAGCATCTTTTACCCCCATTATTAGCAATTGACCAATTAACGATTTACGGTCCCCACGATCCAGCGAAGCATACTGGAGTGGTTGCCTTTAACTTAAATGGGCTTCACCCACATGACTTAGCAACTGCCCTTGATATGGAAGGGATTGCGGTTCGGGCCGGTCACCATTGTGCGCAACCATTAATGGAATATCTCAAGGTGACCGCAACGGCGCGGGCAAGCTTCTATCTTTACAACACGGAAGCGGATGTCGATGCTTTAGTGAACGCAATTAAGAAAGCAAAGGAGTTCTTTAGAATTGGGACTGGAGAAACTAAATAGTTTATACCGGGAGGTCATCTTAGACCACGCTCAAAATCCCCATAATAAGGGGGAATTGGCGTCTGCCTCCCATCAAATTACCTTAAATAACCCAACTTGCGGGGACGTAATTAATCTCCAAATCAACCTTGGTGATGACGAGAAGATCAAGGAAGTTGCCTATACCGGGGACGGGTGTACTATTAGCCAGGCTTCCGCTTCAATGATGACCGAAGCCGTTAAGGGAAAGACTAAGGAAGAAGCCTTAAAGATGGCTAAGACTTTCTCTGACATGGCAATTGGTAAGGAACATTCGAAAACAGATCTAAAAGAACTGGGGGATGCTCAAATTTTAACGAGCATTATGGAATTTCCAGCTCGGATCAAGTGTGCGACCTTAGCTTGGTGGGCACTACAACGGGCGCTCTTACAAGAAAGTGATGAGGATTAAGCCAATGACAGATGCAAATGAACTTTTAAAGAATAAAGACGACTATGAATTTGGATTCCACGATGACATTAAGCCGGCCTTCTCGACTGGACGGGGGTTAACTGAAGACATCGTGCGGGCTATTTCAGCGGAAAAGCACGAACCAAAGTGGATGCTTGACTATCGTTTGAAGGCATACGAAATTTACAAGAAGCTACCAATGCCAAAGTTCGGGCCGGATTTGTCCGAACTTGACTTGGATAACATGTTGTACTACCAAAAAATGACTGATAAGAAGTACCGGGACTGGGATGACGTTCCAGCTGATTTGAAGAAGACTTTTGATCGGCTTGGGGTACCAGAAGCGGAACGGAAGTACTTAGCAGGTTCTTCAGCCCAATACGAATCCGAAGTTGTTTACCACAACATGAAGAACGAATTCGAAAAGCTCGGGATTATCTTCACTGATACCGACACTGCTTTGCGGGAATACCCAGATCTTTTCAAGAAGTGGTTTGGAAAGTTGGTTCAACCAGCTGATAATAAGTTTGCGGCCCTTAACTGTGCCGTTTGGTCTGGTGGTTCCTTTATCTATGTTCCAAAAGGAGTTAAGACGAAGACCCCAATCCAATCATACTTCCGGTTGAACTCTGAAAATTCTGGGCAATTCGAACGGACGTTGATCATTGTGGATGAAGGGGCAAGCGTTGACTACGTTGAAGGGTGCACGGCACCAAATTACTCTTCTGATAGTTTACACGCAGCGGTGGTCGAAGTGAACGTTTTGAAAGACGCTTACTGCCGGTACACGACGATTCAAAACTGGTCTGATAATGTCTACAGTTTGGAAACCAAGCGGGCAGCCGCTGATGAAAATGCCACAATGGAATGGGTCGATGGTAACCTTGGTTCAAAGGTAACGATGAAGTACCCATCCGTTTACTTGAACGGGGAAGGAGCCCGGGGAACAATGCTTTCGATTGCCGTGGCTTCTAACGGGATTCACCAAGATTCTGGGGCCCGGATGATTCACAATGCCAAGAACACCTCAAGTTCAATTGTTTCCAAGTCAATTTCTAAGACTGGTGGGGCTACCGACTACCGGGGAACGATCCGCTTTACTAAAGATTCTGATGGTTCGAAGGCCCACGTTGAGTGTGATACGATCATTATGGATGATCAATCATCATCCAATACGATTCCATATAACGAAATCGATAACGATAACGTTGCCATGGAACATGAAGCTAAGGTTTCTAAGATTTCCGAAGAACAACTCTACTACCTAATGAGTCGGGGGATTTCCGAAGAAAAGGCAACCGAAATGATCATCATGGGCTTTGTAGAACCATTTACCAAGCAATTACCAATGGAATATGCGGTTGAACTAAACCGGCTAATTAGTTTTGAAATGGAAGGTTCCATCGGCTAGCACTAAAGCTAAAAATTATGTATCCGGCTTTCTGGTTACTAAATCTGAATGACGGTTTTGGTGCATTCTATTAGGAGGTGCAAAAATGACAGCAGAAAATAATACGGGCGCACCCTTTTCACCAATTGAAAACCAAGTGATGATGGCTTTGGAAAAGGTAATTGATCCTGAATTGGGGCTAGATTTGGTTAACTTAGGGTTAATTTACGACGTTGAAGTTGATCAAAATGGCATTTGTACCGTCACAATGACCTTGACCACGATGGGATGCCCCTTAACCGATTATTTAAATAACGATATTAATCATGCCGTGCTTTCCGTTGATGGAGTTAAGGAGTGTAAGGTTAATTTGACCTTTGAACCCCCTTGGAATGTTGACATGGTTAGTCGGTATGCAAAGGTTGCGCTCGGAATTCATGGTTAGGTGAGAAGAATGGATATTGAGTACTTTGTTGCCCGGCGAAAAGCGCGGGGCTATTCACAAGTCGAATTGTCACGGGGGATCTGTACCCAATCAACCCTCAGTAAATTTGAGAATAATAGTCAGATTCCCTCATTAGTAATCCTTCGGCAATTGTGTGAGCGGTTAGATCTAACCTTAGATGATCTTGATGAACGGAGTCGGGCTACCTTTTCCCTTCGTCATCAATTAGAAATGGCTGAAGAAGAATTGATGGTTGAAAATTACCGGGCAGCTCAAAAAATATTGGGACCAATCAAGATCGACCAGATCAAAAATACCCAATTAAAGATGCAGTACCATTATTTGGAAGGGCTGATGGCGACTTTAACCAACCAGGCCGATACAGTGGCGCTCTTCTCTTTTACCCAAATCTTGGACGAACTTGATGAGCGGCATGAAACTATTTTTTCCCAACTTGCTTATTTAGGTGAAGGAATTTTATATGCCCGGAAAAATTTAATGGAACGGGCAGAATTCTTTATTAATAAGGTTAAGCAATATTTAACGGTCGAATTAAAACGGGGCGATCCTTATCCGGGAAACGTTGATAATGCACGATTGTTAACAATGATGTATTATCTTGGAGAGTACTATACATTACTAAACCAACCTGAAGAAAGTAATCATTATTTAAAACGCGGAATTGATCGTTGTGCCCACGAACACGTTACTTACTTTTTGCCCCGCTTAAAATTGCTTCGGGCGCAAAATGCCTTGGCCGTTGGGGAAGACCCTCAATTGGTGTTGGAAGAGTTAACTGATGCGCGGGCCTTTGCTCGTCTGAATCAAAATAATGCCGTACTTATTCAAGTGACAGCGTTGATTAAACGTTATCGTGATTTATTAACAAAGACCGCTAAGGGAGAAAAAGATGACATTAACTAATCACCATTCAGAGCACGAAGTTAACCAGATGTTTACCCGGCTTGCAAGTCGTTATGATTTAATGAATGACGTCGTTAGTTTAGGGACCCAACGGCAATGGCGGAAAAAGTTTTTTAGCCAGCTACCAGTTTTTGAAGGGGCTGACAGTTTAGACCTCTGTTGTGGAACCGCTGATTTGACTATTAAACTAGCTCAATTAGCTGGACCACGAGGCCGGACAGTTGGCCTTGACTTCAATGCGGCTATGTTGGCTGGTGGGGAAGCTAAGATTCGTCAAGCTGATTTGAGTAAGGATATCGAATTGGTGCAAGGGGATGCAATGAGCCTGCCGTTTGGTGACAATCAATTTGACTTTGTGACGATTGGGTTTGGCCTCCGTAACGTTCCTGATGCCAATCAAGTCTTGAAAGAAGCAGCACGGGTTTTAAAGCCCGGTGGTTACTTCGCTTGTATCGAAATGTCACAACCAACGAATCCGGTGGTGCGTCTCGGCTGGAAGGCCTACTTCAATGCCTTTCCACTTTTAGCAAAAGTTTTTGGCGGAAGTTATCAGGATTATACCTACTTAAAGGAAACTTCCATGCAATTCGTATCTGCAAGTAAGCTGAAGCAAATGATGGAAGAAGCCGGCATGATTGACGTTAAGGTTACACCACTTAATTTCGGCGCGGCTGCAATTCATGTAGGAAAAAAGGCTTTACCCAGTATGGTACGGTGATAAGCCCTAACGAATTTAAAGCCGGTCCTTTTAAGCCTTTTGGCGAGTTGTTCAGCTTCGGAAATCACGGCTGGAATCTCGGCCATTGTGAGGGGATGATGATTGTTAACTTGGAAATTAATGCTTTGCTCGGCTTGCTGGAGCTTTTGGATTATTCGGGCGTTATTAATAATTGTGGTGAGCTTTTAACGGTGACGGATTAAACCTGGATTAGCCATGAGTCGATCAAGATCATTTGTGGTCATTGTTGTAATCTCTTTAATTTTAAAATTATGAAAAGCTTGGCGGAAATTAGTCTGCTTCTTAAAGCCGGTGTTCCAACTGAGCACTGCTTTAGGCTTAAAATTTCAAACAGCGTTTGATTAGGAAAGTCCCATTCGGTTTCGTTGACAATAGTGAGTCATTGTTGGAGAACTTTCCCGCCAAAAATTATTATCCATCGTTTAGCTTTTCCTTTCGTGTCTGGGTACTATGACATTTTAAAAGATATTTTGCTTCACTTTGCCATATAATAAGAAGTGGATTAAGTGAGAGAAAGGGCGAATTAAATGACATCAGAACCATTGGAAGTTCCTAAACATCAAGAACTAGACCGGGTTGTAACCTTTTTTAAGGCATTTGGAGATCGCACCCGGTACTTAATTGTGACTATCTTGGCTCATGGTCCCTTAACCGTCAATGAATTAGCAGAACGGTTAGGAACCTCCCAACCAGCAATGTCGCATCAATTAATGATTCTTCGCCAGGCTGGAATCGTTATCGGTAAACGCGATGGTCGTTATATTTACTACCAGTTAACTGACAATCATGTTTTGACGATTTTGCGGCAAGTTCAGGCCCACACTACCCAAGGATAATTTAGGCATCATCCTGTTGATAAAGTTAAGGGATGGTGTTAAATTATAGGTAACATATTCATATATGTTTATATGTAAATGGAAACGTTAGAAATGATCGGGGGAGATTAACATGATGGTTAAATTATCGAATCTAAATACAAAGCAAAAACGAGAAGCAATCCTTGCTGGCTTAGGAATTTTGTTCCTTGTAATTGGGGTTATTTCCCCCTTACCGGCTTTTATTAAGGCAGGGATTTTAATCGTTGCTTATTTAATCGTTGGGTATGATGTCTTAATGGTAGCTAGTAAAAACATCCGGGCTGGTCATTGGTTTGACGAGAACTTTTTGATGGCAATTGCGACGGTTGGAGCTCTCCTAATTGGGGAGTTTGCGGAAGCTGTAGCCGTCATGCTGTTTTATAAAATTGGGGATTTTTTCCAGGACTTAGCCGTGGAAAATTCAAAACGATCCATCAGTGGCCTTTTGAATTTGCGGCCTGATCATGCCAACCTTGTTTTAGCTCACGGAAAGATTAATCAAGTTTCACCAGCAGCGGTTGAAATTGGGGATGTTATCCAAGTTAAACCGGGTGAAAAAGTTCCCCTAGACGGTGAAATTATCGAAGGGCGCTCATACCTTGATACCGCAGCTTTAACTGGGGAAAGCCAACCAGTTTTTGTTAGTCCAGGGCGAACGATTTTAAGTGGGACGGTAAACCAAAGTGGTGTCTTACAACTCAAGGTAACTAAACGATATGGTGATTCAACTGTTGCTAAAATTTTAAAGCTCGTTGAATCGGCGAGTGAAAAGAAAACCAAGGTAGAAAACTTTATTACTAAGTTTAGTCGAGTTTATACACCGGTTGTGGTTGGAGTAGCCGCCCTAGTTGCGATCTTACCACCGTTAGTAACTGGCGAGGCTTGGCTCACCTGGCTTTACCGGGCCTTAAGTGTTCTCGTAATTTCTTGTCCTTGTGCCCTGGTAATCTCCGTTCCGCTTAGTTACTTTAGTGGAATTGGGGCCGCCTCCAAACAAGGAGTCCTTGTGAAGGGAAGTAATTACCTCGACGTTTTGAATCAAGTTCAAACGATGGTCTTTGATAAGACTGGGACCCTAACGTTGGGACGCTTTACGGTAAGTCAACTTCATCCGGTTGGCATTAGTTCGGCGGACCTTTTGAAGCTAGCGGCTGTCGCTGAAAAAAAGTCGCCCCATCCAATTGCGAAAGCTTTAGTTCAAGCAAGTAACGTTACCATAGAAGCTAGTGAAATTAATGAAGTCGTTGGCCAAGGGGTAGTAGCTCAGTACCAAGGAAAAGAGTTATTCGTTGGGAATGCTAAGTTGATGCAAGCAAAAGCCGTTACTGGTTTTAAACCATTGAGCCATGAAATCGGGACCGTTGTTTACGTTGCTTATGATGGTCACTTTAAAGGGGCAATTGTAGTTGCGGATACGGTAAAGGCAAGTGCTAAGTCAGCCTTAGCCGGTTTAAAACAAAGTGGGATTGCTAGGACGGTCATGTTGACAGGTGACAATCAAGCAACCGCCCAAGCCGTTGCTTCCAAACTTGGCGTCGATGAAGTCCATGCGGGTCTCTTGCCAGCAGACAAGCTAAAGTTAGTTCGGCAATTCCAAGCTAAAACGCAAGGAAAGGTTGCTTTTGTTGGGGACGGTTTAAACGATACGCCAGTCCTAGCCGGAAGTGATCTTGGAATTGCGATGGGGGCACTTGGATCAGATGCGGCGATCGAAGCAGCTGATATTGTTTTGATGAATGATGAACCAAGCTCAATCTTAACAGTTCGGAAAATTGCCCAAAAGACACGTCGGATCGCCCAAGAAAACATTGCCTTTGCGCTTGCAATTAAAGTTGGTTGCTTAATTTTAGCGGCCTTTGGCATTGTTAACCTTTGGGAAGCAGTTTTCGCTGATGTCGGAGTGACTTTAATCGCTGTTTTGAACGCACTCCGTTTGGTTCACACTAAAAAAACATCCTCAAAACAACAACCAACCCAACCAAAGCCGCAAGCGGTGGTTGAGAAGATATAAAAAATGAGTGAAAAGTCTTCAGAATATGAAAGGCTTTTCACTCATTTTTTGAAAACGTGCAAGTTTATTCTCTAGAGCTATGTTTTGGAACTTGCTTACGTTTGTGAGTTTACGCAAGACCAAGTAGGATTAGTGCCCTGAAAGAAGGCGATGTCCACTTGGCTACTGCCTCGACCTGAGTTTCTTGTAATACTCGGGAATGCAAACGTTACTTAGAAGCTAATTCCGGTGAGAAAATTTTCTCGCAACCAGCTACTTCAAATCGCCCTTTTGAATGAAGAAGCGCTTGAAGTTTTTAGCGTAGTTAAAATCAATGCGTTTGCCAAGCAACCACCGCTTAAAGTTCATGTCAGCAGCGTAAGCATAGGTGGTTCCCCATTGGCCTTTTTGGATGAGCTGTTCGGCAGTTTGTTTAGCTTGATTGTCCTTTGCATACTTTAGGAAGGTTGCCTTTGAAACCCCAAGCCAAACTTGATACTTACTTGGGTCTTGGTTAGCGTAGAGGGGTGGTTGGTCTTTTAAGTTGCCATCAATGTAGTCCATTACGGGGAAAGCTGGCATGGAATTGCCGTTAAGGGAAACAAAGAAGGAGCTCCGCCCTTGCCGAGGGTTAAGGTCAAAGACTTTGAAGGTTTGATCGCGCCGGTCGTACTTAAAGTCAAAGTTGACGTAACCAGTAAAGTTTACTTGCTCCAAGAAGTTTTGGACTTGGTGGTAAAGTTGTTCGTCATATTGAGGCAAAATAGCTACGTAGTTACCAACGTTTGCCGGGTTACAATCTTCCAATAGAGGATGACCGAGGCTAAGCATTTTCACTTGATGGTATTGGTCAACGTAGGCATTCATTGTCCGCATGTTACTGTCGTCACCAGGAATGAACTCTTGTAAGATTAAGTCACCCTTGTAAGGACTAGCTTCATAGATAATCTTTAGAACTTCCCGCAAGCGAGCCTGATCGTTAATGATGTAGGCTTTTTCATAGCCTTCAAAGTTACCCTTGTGCCATTCAACGGCATCAGCCGCTTTAAGGGCAACCGGATAATCAAACGGAGAAACATAATTTTGGTAGTCTAAGTCAGGTTTTAAGATCGCTGTCTTAGGGTATGGCAAGCCATATTTTTCACAGACTTCGTAGAACTTTTCTTTATCAGTTAACGTAGAAATTGTCTTGTAATCAGCATAAGGACAGACCATGTGTTGAGCAAGGACGTCACGATTTTTGGCAACTAATTCCGTGTAGTCATCACCACAAGAAATTAATAATACTGGCTTGCCAGTCGCTGCTTTGAACTTATCAGCAGCTTTAACTAATAAGTCGGTGAAGACGGCTGGCTTTTGCAAATCGGGGTGCAAATGCAGATTAACAATTTTTGAATACTTAGTTGGGGCCAATTCAGCCCGTGCGAATAGTTCTGATTTAATCCCGTAAGTTTTATGAATTGCTCGGGCCATTCCGTAAGCGTTAAAATCACTTCCCAAAACGAGGGGGATAAAATTAGCAGTCATGTTTTTAAAGTTAAGCTCCTTTAATAAAGTTAAAAAGAGGCTGGGCGAGGGACTCAGTCTCTTTTTTACAGTCCTTAAATGTTATATAGCAAAATTCACTATAAAGCTAGTATTTTCAGTAAACTTACCAAAAACTTAGCTAGTCAGTTGTTTCACCACTTGCGGCATCAACAGCAGCGATTGCTGCTCCCCGGAAACCGCGGGCTTCTAAGGCACTAACGCCCTTAATTGTTGTGCCGCCAGGTGAGGTTACCTGGTCACGCAAAAGGGCTGGTGCTAAGCCAGTTTGCGTTGCGAGGGTTCCACTCCCTTTAATCATACTAGCAACTACTCGATAAGCGGTTTGGCGGTTTAGCCCGTGTTTCACAGCCGCATCCGCAAAAGCGTCCATTAAAACATCTACAAAGGCGGGGCCACAGCCACCAACGACCCCAATAATATCGAGATCAGCTTCCTTAACGATAATTACATCGCCGATCTTACCAAGCAATTCTTTAATCGTTGCGGTCGCTGTTGCGGATAAGTCTTTACTCAATGCCAAGCCAATGGTTCCTGCCTTTACGGCTACTGGAGTATTTGGAATCATTGCTGCCAGGGGGTGGTTAGGTAAAGCCTTAGCGAGGGCGGCCAAAGAAACCCCAGCTGCTGAAGAAATTACAATCGTTTCACTATTCAGAGAGGCTAATTGACTGGCAACTTCAACCGTAATTGGGGCAGGGGTGGTTAAAATCACAACAGCAGGTTGAGTTTTAACTAGGTCAACAGGGGTATTTACCAATTGAATTTGGTTGGCTTTGGTAAATTTTTCAACCCGGGGGTTAACAGGATTTAAAGCGATTAGTTCGGTTTCACCGGCAGCCTTAAGCCCCTTTAAAATGGCAGAGCCCATGTTACCAGCACCGACAATAGCAATTTTCACTAATCTTCACCGTCCTTGTCATCTAATTGAATGTAACTAGCGTTAATGTAACCCGAGTTGTCAGTTTCATACCAAGTTACGCCGTTGTCATCTTTTACCCGGGCAATTAAGGTTACGGAAGTACCGTTAGCCAACTTAGTTAGTGGTAAGCCATATGGTTGATCATAAGTGTCAATAGCGCGATTAGGTAAAAAGTCAACGGTCGCTTTTACCTTATTTAACTTTAAATAGGTAAGATCAACAATTGGTTTAGTGGCTTTTTGTTCTGTAAACGGATCATGCTCAACTAATGTCATCTGGTCATCATCAAACTTAACCCATTGATCAGCGTTAATTTGGTACCAAAATTCACGAGTTGTAGTAGCGATCCGTTGGAAAGATTTAACATAAATATTTCCCGGAAGCTTATCAGACAATGGCATGCCGGCAACCTGGTCATAAATAGTGACTGGTGTTTTAAGATGGAGGTAAAGGTCAACATTTTGAATTTCCCCCCAAGTTTGTTTCCGATAGTAGAAACAAACACTTTTGGCCGTATTATCGAAGGTTCCTTTTAAAGTTCCTGTAATTTGAACTAAATTATAGTTAGGAATTTTAATTTTTTTGATGTCGTAACTTTGCCCGAGATGCCCCCGGAGAAGCTGGGGCAGGCGAAGGTTATCATTGTTGTCGATATCCCGGTAGTAAATCCAGATTGGGTTACCGGTTTTGAATTCGTCTTTCATAAAGTTCACCCCAAATGCATAGTTTGTCTCAAGTATACCGCTTTAATGGGCTTGTGTCCCGCCACTTTTCGAATGATTTTTAAAGAAATTTTGGGTCTAATAATGGTAAAATAAAACATCAACTTGTTACGGAGGAAAATATGCAACAACGATCCCAAATTCGCCGCTTGACCCGGCGGAGTTTATTATTAGTCCTAATTATTGTCCAAGATTTAGTTCCTTTCATTGGTAATTTACCACTTGGTCCGCTTTCGATTACTACAATGCCAGTAACCGTGGCGGTAATTGCGGCATTATTTGGTCCGATTGAAGGAACTTTAGCAGGAATGGTTTGGGGAATTCTTACCTTTATCCGGGCTTTTGTTTACCCCAGTTCTGCTTTAGCTCCACTGATTTTTACAAACCCTTTAATCTTAGTTGTTCCCCGGATCTTGGTCGGTTTATTTGCTGGCTGGACCTTTTGGCTAGTTCAAAAAAGTGGCCGCACAGGAATCGCGGCAAGTTTAAGCGGGTTAGTAGCTTCATTAACAAATACCATCTTGGTATTAGGCGGAATCTACCTCTTTGCTAATACTCCCCAAGTCGCTGCTGGTTATCATGTTAGCCAAACTAACTTAGGTGTAGCTTTAGCCGCAATTGTTGGAACCAATGGAATCGCGGAAGCAGTCCTCGCCGCAATCGTAGTTCCTTTACTAGTAGTTCCTTTGTGTAAAGTGATCCAGCGATTAGAAAAATAATCTGGGAAATGAACGGTATAGCTTAACCAAAAAGGCAACCAGCCTTCGCATTCGCTTAAAGTTGAGCCAACAATGTTTTAGTTTAGCTAGTGTGCAGTCCGGCTTTGCTAGAAAATTCTCCTCGAGATAAGCTGGCTACCTTGAGGCTGGGAAGAAACTTGTATTTCTTCCCAGCCTTTTCGTATCTCCGAATTTTACACAGAAACTATGGTTGAAACCCACGGCCTTAGGGGATAAGTTCGAACGAAAGAACAATTCTTACTAATCAACCTTCGTTCTCCTTGCCAGCCCGTCGAGAAGGTTTCCTCCCGACCTTTAGGCATTGCGGAATTTTCGGAAAAGCCTTTTTATCTTTCCCTAAAACTTTCCTGCCAGAGGCCGTCAAAGAAGTGTTGGAGAGAAATTTGGCTTTTAGCAGGGGTTTCTTCACCTTGAAGACGTTCTATTTCAACGTGAACATTTTGGTATTCGAAAAGGTTGTTCGCGTATTCGAGTAGAATATCGTTTTCGGGATAATCAAGACACATTGTTGCTAGATTAGTAATCCCAGCTTTTAGTGAGCGCCGAATCCGTTGGAAAACAACCTTCTTAGTATGGTCATTCATTTGGAGATCCCGTTCAAAGTTGATCCCTGCAAAGTTAATATTTTGGTCAACCATTAATTTTAGGATCCGTCGAATATCTTCACTTCCAGTTTCGGCCGCAATTCCTAAGAACATTAAAACGGAATTAACGTGATCAATTCGTTTTCGTTGGGCTGATTGTGGTCGTTGGTACGAAGCGGGACTAGCAAGGGCTAATTCGTAAATGGCAGCTAGCCGGTTGGTCATGTTGACATAGCCCCCAATTAACTGAAGCAGGTGCTTAACTTCAATTGGTTGGAGGGGATCGGCAATCACGATATCAATGTTTTCCCGGTAAGCCGCTTCTCTAATTTCAGGAGTTATCTTAGTCCCTGTGAGGATAAAACGGGGCCGGGAATTTACGTCCTTAAGGCGACGAACAAGTTCAATTCCATCATAAGGGGTTAGATCATTACTGATTACCATAATATCAACTCTGAGTTCTAATAAATCCAAGTAAGCTTGTGAAGCTGAGACGCTTTGCCCAACGACATAGTTGTCGAAACTGCGCTCGATCAACTTTTGGAAGAGGTTACGGTTGGCTTCGTTTGGATCGGCAAGATAGAAATTCATCGTAAAATTGCTCCTTTTTTAAACAAACTTGAATCTTTTTGATGCTGATTGAAGTATACCTTGAATTGATGAATAAAGTAAAATTATTCACAATTAAAAGTTGCTTCATACATTTTTATATGCATTTATACATTTAGCAAGGATAATTCATGCAGAATTGACTGTATATTTTAATGCGCCGTAAAAAATTCTCCCTAATTCTGTGAAGAATACGTAAGTTCAGCGTAATTTTTAGAAAACGCTTTCTATAATAATAATCGTAAAGAAAGTTGTTACAAACCTTAGGAGGAATTAGATCAATGGCTTTTAATTTACGGAATCGTAGTTTCTTAACGCTTGCCGACTTTAACACGCGTGAAATGGAATACATGTTGAACTTGGCTGAAGACCTCAAGAAGGCAAAATACGCCGGAACTGAACAACCAAAGTTGAAGGGCAAAAATATTGCTTTAATCTTTGAAAAGAGTTCTACGCGGACTCGTTGTGCTTTCGAAATTGGTGCTAAGGACCAAGGGGCTCATGTTACTTACCTCGGCCCATCAGGTTCACACATTGGTTACAAGGAATCGGTTAAGGATACTGCTCGGGTTCTTGGGGGAATGTTCGATGGGATTGAATACCGTGGGTTCTCCCAACGGAACGCTGAAATCTTGGCTGAATACTCTGGGGTTCCAGTTTGGAACGGTTTAACTGATGAAGATCACCCAACCCAAGTTTTGGCTGACTTCTTAACTGCTAAGGAAGTTTTGAAGAAGGAATACAAGGACATCAAGTTTGCCTTTGTTGGTGACGGTCAAGACAACGTTTCTAACGCTTTGATGCTTGGGGCTGCTGTTATGGGGATGGAATACCACGTGGTAACCCCTAAGGAATTGAACCCAACGCCAGAAGTTCTTAACAAGGCGCAAGAAATTGCTGCTAAGACTGGTGCTAAGATTGTTGTTTCCAACGACATCAAGGAAGGTGTCAAGGGCATGGATGTTATCTACGCCGACGTTTGGGTATCCATGGGTGAACCAGACGAAATCTGGGAACAACGGATCAAGTTATTGAAGCCTTACCAAGTTACGAAGGAAGTTATGGAAGCTACTGGCAACCCTAACGCAATCTTCGAACACTGTTTACCTGCATTCCACGACCAAGAAACTGGTGTTGGTAAGAAGATCTTTGAAAAGTACGGTTTGAAAGAAATGGAAGTTACTGATGAAGTCTTTGAAAGTGAACAATCCGTTGTCTTCCGTGAAGCAGAAAACCGGATGCACACGATCAAAGCGGTTATGGTAGCAACTTTAGGTGATTAGTTAGGAGGATGCAGAAATGGCAAAAGTAGTCGTTGCTTTAGGGGGAAACGCCCTGGGTAAATCTCCAGAAGAACAACTGCAGTTAGTTAAAAATACCGCAGCTTCACTTGTGGGGTTGATTGATGCGGGAAACCAAGTGGTGATCAGCCACGGGAATGGCCCCCAAGTTGGTCAAATTAATTTAGGGATGAATTTTGCCGCGGAGAACGGAAAGACGGCCGCTTTCCCATTCCCCGAATGCGGTGCAATGAGCCAGGGGTACATCGGCTACCATTTGCAACAAAGTCTGCAAAATGAGCTCCACAAGCGCTGGATGAAGAAAAACGTGGTAACCACGGTGACCCAAATCGTCGTTGACCAAAACGACCCGGCCTTCAAGAACCCAACGAAGCCCGTTGGTGATTTCTACACCAAGGAACAAGCTGACCAAATCGCTGCCGACAAAGGTTATACCTTCAAGGAAGACGCTGGTCGGGGTTACCGGCAAGTGGTTCCATCACCACTACCACAAAAGATTATCGAACTCGACAGTATTGAAACCCTAATCAACAACGGTGACTTAGTTATCGCTGGTGGTGGGGGCGGAATCCCAGTTGTAATTACTGATGAAGGCCTCAAAGGGGTTCCAGCCGTAATCGATAAGGACCGTTCCAGTGCCCTTTTAGCTGATAACATCAATGCGGATAAATTAATTATCTTGACAGCGGTTGACTATGTTTACATCAACTTTAATAAGCCGGACCAAAAGCGGTTAGATCGGCTTTCGGTTGATGAAGCTAAGGAATATATGGCTCAAGATCAATTCGCAGCCGGCAGTATGTTGCCAAAGATCCAAGCTTGCTTGTCCTTCGTTGAAGGTCACCCAGAACGTGAAGCAATCATTACTTCCCTTGATGGGTTGGACGATGCTTTGGCTGGTAAGCTCGGAACGGTAATTCACGGCTAAACTAATCCCAATGTGATTCTCTTGATTTAACACTTTTTTTGAATAGATAGGAGTGTAAAAAATGACAAGTCCGATCCACGTTACTTCTGAAATCGGTAAGTTAAAGACGGTTATGCTCCACCGGCCAGGACGTGAAATTGAAAACATCACCCCTGATTCAATGGAACGCTTACTCTTTGATGACATTCCATACTTACCAATTGCTCAAGAAGAACATGACTTTTTTGCCCAAACTTTACGTGACCAAGGTGTTGAAGTAATTTACTTCGAAAAATTAGCAGCTGAAGCTTTAGCTGATGAAAAAGTTCGCCAAGAATTTTTGAACCGGATGGTTGCTGAATCAGGTTACGTTGCTGGGGCAACACATGATGCTTTAATGGAATACCTTTCTGCAATGAACCCTCAAGACATGGTTAACAAGATCATCGAAGGGGTTCGGGGAACTGATATCGATCTTAAGCATGGTGACTTACAATCAGTTTCCGAAAATACGGATTGGCCATTTTTGATGGACCCAATGCCAAACGCTTACTTTACCCGGGACCCACAAGCCTCAATTGGTGAAGGGATGTCAATTAACCGGATGACTTTTGCTGCTCGGCAACGGGAATCCTTAATTACGGAATACATCATCAAGTACAATCCACGCTTTGCTGGCAAGGTTGAAGTATGGCGTGACCGGAACCACACGACCCACATCGAAGGTGGGGACGAATTGGTTCTTTCTAACCACGTCTTAGCAATTGGAATTTCTCAACGGACGACAGCCGATGCAATTGAAGATATCGCTAAGAACCTCTTCAAGGACTCCGACTACGACACCGTAATTGCAATTTCAATTCCACACAACCACGCAATGATGCACTTGGATACCGTCTTTACGATGATTAACTATGATCAATTTACGGTTCACCCAGCTATCTTGGATGACAATGGTCAAGTTGACAATTGGGTTCTTCATCCAGGTAAAGATGGTGAAATCACGATGGAACACCATACCGACATCAAGGAAGTTTTGAAGAAGGCTTTGAACAAGCCAGAAATCGACTTGATCCCAACTGGGAACGCTGATCCAATCGTGGCACCACGTGAACAATGGAACGATGGTTCAAACACCTTGGCAATCGCACCAGGTGAAGTTGTTACCTATAACCGGAACTACGTATCAAATGACTTATTACGTGAACACGGGATCTTAGTTCACGAGGTTCGCTCGAGTGAATTATCCCGGGGCCGTGGTGGTCCGCGGTGCATGTCTTGTCCAATCGTTCGTGAGGACATCGACTAACTAAAATTTAGCGGAGGTGATCTAGATGGTACCAACGACTACCAAGGGTTACTTCCGCTTTTTTGAGTCAAAAATTATGCGGTTAACTTTATAATTAACGTGTATAATATAATTAATAGTAGGAATTGATGTTAGTAATCGCAGCAATTTCTATTTGCAATCATTCTTTGTTACAGGTTGGTTTATAGAATCGAGGAGTGAAAAATGGAAAACAAAAAAGGAATTAGCCGGACTGAGCTGATCGCCTTGATCGTTAGTTCCTGTATTGGGACTGGGATCTTCGGGATTACGACGAACGTTGCGGCTGCTGCTGCACCAGGGCCAGCTTTATTAGCATGGTTATTCGTTGGGGTTGGGATCTTATTCCTGGTGCTCTCATTGAATAACTTATCAAACAAGCGTCCTGATCTTGAAGCTGGGATCTTCTCTTACGCTAGGGCTGGTTTTGGTCCCCTGGGGGAATTTATTTCCGGTTGGTCATACTGGTTGTCAGCATGGCTTGGGAATATTGCCTTTGCGACGATGCTGATGAGTTCATTGGGGACCTTTATTCCAATGTTCAAGGGTGGTCAAAATTTAGCGTCAATTATTGTTGCAATCATCTTCTGTTGGGTTTTAACCCTTTTAGTTAACCAAGGGGTGGAAAGTGCTTCCTTCATTAATTCAATTGGGACAGTCTTTAAGGTTATTCCACTGGTTCTTTTCATTATTTTAATGTTCATTGGTTTTAAGGGAGGGCTCTTTACTGCTGATTTCTGGGGTCGCGTTGCTAACAACATGTCCAAGGGCACCACAACTGGTTCAGTTTGGGAACAAATGAAAGGTACGATGATGACTTTGATTTGGGTCTTCATCGGGGTTGAAGGGGCTTCTGTTATGTCCCACCGGGCCAAGAATCGTTCACAAGCGGAACAAGCTACAATTATCGGGTTTGTACTCTTGGTTTTGATCTATGTTATGATTTCCATCTTGCCATACGGTCACTTGAGCCGGGCTGCCTTAGCCGCTAGTGGTCAACCAGCCCTTGGGAGTGTTCTTGAAGCCGTTGTTGGTCACTGGGGGGCCGTAATGATTAACGTTGGGTTGATTATCTCAACGATTATTTCTTGGTTATCCTGGACGATGTTACCAGCTGAAACGACGATGTTAATTGCTGATGACAAGGCAATGCCAAAGGTATGGGGAAAGGTAAACGCTAAGGGAGCTCCAACAACTTCCTTGATGATTACTGGGGTTCTGCAAACGATCTTCCTCTTCTCCTTACTCTTCACGCAACAAGCTTACGAATTTGCTTACTCATTAGCTGCCGCTGCGATTTTATTCTCATACTTACTCGTTGGTTTATACCAAATGAAGTACAGTGTTGAGAACCAAGAATGGGGTCAATTCACAGTTGGTTTATTAGCTTCTGTCTTCCAACTTATTTGTATGGTTCTTGCTGGTTGGAGCCAAGTGCTCTTAGTTTCTATCAGTTTTATTCCAGGATTCATCATTTACTGGCAAAACTGCAAGGAACAAAACCACAAGATGAGTGGGGCTGAAAAGACGATTATCGTCTTGGTTCTCTTACTTTCAATCCTTGCCATTTACTTTGTTACTAACGGTACGATTGCAATTAGCTAGGAACTGAGAGGTCGGGAAAGGGGCTGGAGAGAAACTATTAAGGCCACTAGTTTAAAGGTTGGAACGTAGCCGACACAACTTTGAAATTATCGCAAGCAATAAACTGTTAACGATAATTTGGCTACTTAACCTTTATTAGTAGCCTTTTACTATAATTAAAGTCATTAACCAGCCATGCCAGAAGTGGTGAAATTGACGTTGGCAAACAAAGTGAGCCTACAAATCATCTCCACCACTTTCCCTGGATAATGGCTGGGACTTTCCAGCCTGCTCTTTGATTAATTAAGTATAAATAAAGCGGATGAACCGAGAAATATTTTTCTCGAGCTCATCCGCTTTTAATTTTGAAATGTTTGCTTAATTTGTAGTGGTTAAGGAACCATCCGTAGGCTTCGTTAATTCGTTTTGGCTACTTTCAGCTGTAACCACAATCTCACCATCGTCGTTTAGTTGAGCAACGAGGCGGTGATCGTTATTGTGTTCAAGTACAAAGTCGGCAATTTGGTCTTCAATATGTTCTTGGATAACCCGCCGCAATGGTCGTGCCCCCATCTTTGGATTGTAGCCAAGTTCCACAAGCTTTTCTTCGACATTTTGTGGAACGGTGACGTGAAGATCGCGATCAGCTAGCATTTGGTTAACGTCACCAACCATCAAGCCAACGATCTTCATTAAGTCGTCCTTAGTAAGGGCGTTAAATTCAACAATGTCATCAAACCGGTTTAAGAATTCTGGTTTGAAGTAGTTGGTTAACTTATCCATGACGGAGTTAACGTTACCGGCAGTTTCAGCTCCGAACCCAACACTAGCAACGGCATCACCAGAACCAGCATTAGAAGTCATGATAATGATGGTGTCCTTAAAGGAAACCGTCCGACCTTGGGAGTCGGTTAAGCGACCATCATCTAGGATTTGCAAGAACATGTGCATAACATCTGGGTGAGCTTTTTCAACTTCGTCCAAGAGAATCAAGCTGTATGGATGACGCCGAACTTGTTCCGTTAATTGACCAGCTTCTTCGTAACCAACGTAACCTGGCGCAGCCCCGATTAACTTCGAAGTTGAGGTCTTATCCATGTATTCGGACATATCAAACCGAATCATGGCATCCTTAGAACCAAAGAGTTGTTTAGCTAATTGCTTAGCGGTTTCGGTCTTCCCAACCCCAGTTGGTCCAACAAAGAGGAAGGAACCGATTGGCCGACCAGACTTGTTCAAACCAATCCGGTTCCGCCGAATAGCTCGGGCAATCTTATCAACGGCTTCGTTTTGACCAATGACGTGTTTTTCAAGTTCCTTATCAAGGCCTTTAAGTTGATTTTGTTCTTGCTTTTGCAAATCACCAACCGGAATATTCGTTTTTTCTTCGACGATCTTTTCCATGTCGTTAATATCGACTACGGCTTCATCAGTGACCTTGTTTTCTTCCGCTTCCTTCTTAGCCTTGGTCAATTTTTCAACTTGATCCCGGTAGAAGGCCGCCTTTTCGTAGTCTTGGCTTTCAACAGCTTGTTGCTTATGGGCTTCAGCGGTGTGAATTTGGTTTTCAATGGCGTTTGGATCAACGTTCTTTAAGGTCAAGTTCTTCCGTGAGCCAGCTTCATCAAGTAAATCGATGGCCTTGTCAGGTAAGTACCGGTCTTGGATGTAGCGGTCTGATAGCTTAGCAGCCGCTACAATTGCCGCATCAGTATACTTAACATGGTGGTAATCTTGGTAACGACTCTTAATTCCATCCAAAATCCTAATGGTTTCATCAACGCTTGGTTCAGCAACTTCAACTGGTTGGAACCGCCGCGCTAAGGCACCATCTTTTTCAATCTTCCGGTATTCATTTAGAGTCGTAGCCCCGATTAATTGGAATTCACCCCGCGCTAAGGCTGGTTTTAAGACGTTTCCGGCATCCATCCCACCTTCAGCGTTTCCGGCTCCCATGATTTCATGGATTTCGTCGATAAAGAGGATAATGTTATGGTTCTTAGAAACTTCTTCGATTAATTGTTGCATCCGTTTTTCGAATTGGCCCCGGATCCCGGTCCCTTGAACAAGGGAAACCACGTCTAATCGAATAATTTCCTTGTTAGCCAACTTTTCGGGAACTTCACCGGAAACGATGGCTGTTGCTAAGCCTTCAACTACTGAGGTTTTCCCAACCCCGGCTTCACCGATCAGCACGGGATTGTTCTTTGTCCGCCGGTTTAAAATTTCAATTACCCGGTGAATTTCCTTATCTCGGCCAATTACTGGGTCAATCTTTCCTTGGCGGGCGAGATCAGTCATATTAATCCCATATTGACCTAAAACGCCCTTACCACGTTGACCGTTGCCGCCTTGGCGTTGGCCTTGCGCTTGACCGCCACCATTAGCAGCTTGATTTTGCATATTGTTTAAGGCATTCATGAAATCATCGAGGTTACCAAATCCAAAAGCATTGTTCATATCGTTTCCCCCATTTAACATTTGCATCTGTTGATTTTGTAATTTTTGATAACAATTTTGGCAGAGGTCAATCTTCATTTTTTGGCCATTCATCATCATTTGGAGATGAATCGTCGCTGGATTTTTTTGACAGATTTGACATAACATGATTTAATTCCCCCTTGCCAGGTCAATTTGACCTTTCTTGACTATTGGCTTTAATTATACTTACTTTTTCACTTAAAGCAAGTTTTCTATCTTGTTTTTCGTGTAAAATAAGGGTTAGAAAGAATTTCTTTTGAAAAGAACTATAAGATAAGGAATAAAATTGGCAAATTGATTAATGGTTCTTACTTACTAGATGTTAAAATATTTGAGAGGAGGGTCAGTTAATGGCAAAAGACTATTTAGCTAAATTGGAACAATTACGAAAAGGTGAAATTGACGAGTTGACGGTTACGCCGGAGAACTTTCTCGATTTTCAGACAGCCTACCGGACATATCAATTTAAGACCCAGATTACGGGGGATGCCCATCAGGGCGGGGAGATTCATTATCACCGGGTTAAGAAGTAAAGTTCACTAGTTATGGAATTTTAATATAATTTTCGTCGTTTTAATCGTTAAAACCGGCGGAAGATTCTTGTATTTAACGCTTACAATTGCTACAATGAGACCTATAGAGTAAGTATTGGTAGTTTCTAATACTTACTATTCTTTATGTGCTAAGGAGAATGATACAATGGAAAAACGCGATTTTAACATCACTGCTGAAACTGGTATTCACGCTCGTCCAGCTACGATCTTGGTTCAAACTGCTTCCAAGTTCGCTTCTGACATTACGTTGACTTACAACGGTAAGAGCGTTAACTTGAAGTCCATCATGGGGGTTATGTCCCTTGGGGTTGGTCAAAACGCTGATGTTACGATCTCTGCTGATGGTGACGACGAAAAAGATGCTATTGCAGCAATCGCCGATACGATGGCAAAGGAAGGCTTGGCTGGCTAAGATGGCAAAACTCCTCAACGGAATTGCAGCGAGTGGCGGAATCGTCATTGCGCCAGTCCATCTGTTGAGCTACGGTAAGCCGCCGGTTAAAGATCAAAAAACAACCGATGTGAATCATGAGGTCGAACGGCTTCATGATTCTTTTCGTATTACGGCAACTGAGCTCGAACAGATCATCCAACAAGCAACCCGAAATTATGGAAAACGGATTGAGGAAACCCTTGAACGACAATTAACGATCCTTAAGGATTGGGAACTTCCCGCATTAATTGGCCGTTTGATTGTAAGTCAAAAAATTACTGCGGTTTCTGCTATTAATAATGGGTTAACCACTACGCTTGCTAAAATTGACCAAACTACGCGGGATGGTCATCGGTTAGCAATCGCCTATCATGATGTGGCTCAGCGTTTAATCACTCATCTCCAACCACAAATAAATGAAAAATTAGATCACCGGGCGATCGTCGTGACTCGGGAAGCTAGTCCGAGTTTAGTGGCAAGTTTCAATCCGCAGTTGGTAGCAGGATTGATTACCGATATTGGGGGTGCGACGGCTCATTCTGCGCTTTTAATGGCGGAATTAGGAATTCCAGCGGTTGTTGGTACAAAAACAGCAACTCAAACTGCAAAGGAAGATATGGTTGCCATTATTGATGGTGAACATGGCAAGGTAATATTGCAGCCAACTCCCCAGGAAATTGATCAATATCAACAATTAGCCGCGCAATATCAACAGCAACAACAAAGCCTTGGCGCTTATCGGGATTTAGCAACGGTAGCGGCCGATGGGAATCGGGTCCACGTGGCAGCTAATATTTCTTTACCAGAAGAATTAGATCAACTGGCCAAAAGTGGTGCTGAGGGAATTGGTTTATACCGGAGTGAATTTCTCTTTTTAAATGCTGACCATCACGTGACGGAAGATGAGCAAGTTGCTAATTATAAAGCGGCCTTATTGTCAATGCCCAATGACCGAGTGGTAATCCGGATTCAAGATCTAGGGGCAGACAAGCAACCCACTTTCGGTCAAAATGCTCCCAGTAAGTTATTTTCTCAACGGGGCCTACGTTGGCTTTTAAAACAAGAACCAATTCTTCGAACTCAGCTCCGTGCCCTTTTGCGGGCCTCAGTTTATGGGCACCTAGGGATCATGTTTCCCTTTGTAACAACCATTGATGAATTTCAACGGGCCCTAGCAATTTTGGATCAAGAACGGCGGCTTTTAGTAACGCAGGGCCATGCTGTGGCGGATAATGTCGAAGTCGGGATGATGATTGAAACCCCGGCGGCGGTTTTGATGGCGGATCAATTTGCTAAGTATGCTGATTTCTTTAGTATCGGGTCTAATGATCTGGTTCAATATCTTTTCGCTGAAGATCGGGCAAATACTAGTAACCAGCATTATATGGCACTGAATCCAGCAGTTTTACGGGCAATTAAACAAGTGATCCAGGCCGCCCATGCGGAAGGAAAATGGATTAGCTTGTGTGGAGAGATGGCTACTTTGAAGTTGGCTCAGCCACTGGTCTTAGCGATGGGGATTGATGAATTTTCACTCCCCTTACCAGAAATTTTACCGGTAAAACAACGATTACAGAATTTATCAGTTCGCCAGCTTCAACCGTTAGTCAAACAAGTTCTTACAATGGAAAACGATGATGAAGTAGCTGAGATAGTAAATAAGTGGCTTCAACGGAATCAAAAAGTAACTTCTAAATTTTACGTCAATTGCTAGTTTGTAACATTCCAAATTTTGCTAGATTATTCGTCATG
>DHKFI23501__coassemble_591_pt1 | contig 40033 bp, 41 predicted proteins | sample DHKFI23501__metabat2_high_PE_018 | metagenome-assembled genome bin DHKFI23501 | reverse complement strand
TAAGGGTGTAGGTCGCGACAAGCGGCGCGAGGGTTCAAATCCCTCCTTCTCCGTTATGACCCGTTGGTCAAGTTGGTTAAGACACCAGCCTTTCACGCTGGTAACATGGGTTCGAGTCCCGTACGGGTCATTTTAATAATTATCGCGGGGTAGAGCAGCCTGGTAGCTCGTCGGGCTCATAACCCGGAGGTCGTTGGTTCAAATCCAGCCCCCGCAATTTTGGTCCATTGGTCTAGTTGGTTTAGGACGCATCCCTGTCACGGATGAGATCGCGGGTTCGAGTCCCGCATGGACCGCTAATAAAAAACTTAGGAGTTTGATTGCTCCTAAGTTTTTTTTATTATTCAGCTAAATGGTATTGATCAAAGAAGTATTGATTACGTGGGTTAGGCTCGCCATATTGGCGGAGAGGGTCATAACTTGGGCTATCTAACCATTCACTTAAGTCCCCTGCGGATTGCCACCAAGTCATTAAAACCGTTGTTCCAGGATCATCTTTCCGTTCCGTTAGATAGCCGGTTAATAATTTTGCGCCGTGAGGATTAGCAATTGTATCGTCAAGAATCTCGCTGGCCCATTTCCGGAATAGTTTCCGTTCCTTCCAACTAAGAGTAAAGGATTGGTAATTCAAAAAGCCTCGAAAATCATCTTCACCAACTGCATGTAAAGGCTTAAGGCGAATTGGAGCAGCGAAAACTGATTGCTTGCCGGAGAAATCAAATAAGGTATATTTACCAGCGATCCGGGAACTGCCGTAGAGCCGTAGTAACCGTTCTGGTTTTAATTCAGTTTCTTTATCCCGTAAGAAGTCTAGTGATCCAAGAGCATAACTAATTTCTGATAACATGATTGTCACTTCCTTAACCTTATTATACGTCTTAATATAAATTGCGCGATAGAAAATTACATTATCATGCGATTTCATTTTTAGAGATTGATAATTAAATAAAATTAATTAGTAACTTCTCAGACTTAGGGTGAGTAGATGTAAAATAACTTTCGCATATCATTAAAAACGCTTAAAATCGTATTTTTAATATGCTTACAAAAAGTAAATAATTTGCAAAAGAGAGGTTTTATTTATCGGATTAATAGCATATAATGGAATTGAAAGATAGATGAAGTCCAGATTTTCAAAAAGGGGGCAGCTCAAATGGTAACACTTTACACATCACCAAGTTGTACATCTTGTCGGAAAGCACGGGCATGGTTAAAGCAACACAATATTCCATACGTAGAGCGGAATGTATTTTCAGACCCGTTGAGTTTAGCCGAAATTAAGACGATTCTCCGGATGACTGAAAATGGAACAGAAGATATCATCTCTAAGCGTTCCAAGGCATATCAATCTTTGAAGATTGACCTTGATGAACTACCAATGACGAAGTTATACGAATTAATTGCTAAGACGCCAGGATTATTACGGCGGCCAATTATTATCGATGACAAGCGGATGCAAATTGGTTATAACGAAGATGAAATTCGGCGTTTCCTACCACGGAAAGTACGGGCAATGGAATTAGCTGAAGCCCAACGGCGGGCAAATATGATTTAATATTCTAAGCAGTCAAAGTAGGTGGAAGCTCTAAGATGAGATTTCACCTGCTTTTTTTGCAGTTTAGGCCGAAATTCGGTAAAATAGAGAGGATTTAAATTTTACGGAGTTGGGAGGAACTAGCGAATGGAAAGTAAACGAATCGATGAAAATACCATTCAAGTTCTGATAAACCAAGACGACTTGATTCAACGGGGGATCTCAATCCCGGACTTGATGAATAATCAGGATAAAATTGAGACCTTCTTTTACCAAATTTTAGATGAAGTCGATGTTGACCATGATTTTGATCATGATAGTGCGCTAACCTTCCAGGCAAGACCGATGCGGAATAATGGATTAGAGCTGCTAATTAAAAGGGTAAACCAAGAAGGTGATGTTGATTTACCACAGGCAATTAAAGATCAGCTTCAAGGTTATGATGAAAATCAAAGTTTGGATGAACAGCAAGATGATGTTGAAGTAGCTTTAGCTGATCCAACGGTCGATAAGTATGAACAAGTGGTTAAGCTAGGTAACTTTGAAGATTTAGTTGAATTAGCTCAACAGCTTGATACCCTAAATTTAGTAACGGATCTCTATCGCTTTGAGGGAGACTATTATTTAGTTCTTACCTTTATGAATGATGGAACCTTAACCGCTGGTGAAATCCGTGATCGGATGGCGGTTGTAAATGAATTTGCCCAACCGGCTAATATTTCAAAGATCTTTTTAGCCGAACATGGTAAACAGATTATGGATCAAACGGCAATTGAATTAGTAAGGCATTATTTTAATTAAAAAACTGAGGTGAAACCTTCGCGTTGGTGCTTCCTCAATTTTTAGCTTTTTGACAAATAAAAAATGCAAATTCATCTTTTTTACGTATATAAATAGTAGGAGGGATGAAATGAAAATTGCAATCAGTCAAAAAGGAATTTTAACGTTAGCACCAAATGCAATTCGGGGGCAGCGGTATTGGTGTCCCGATTGTGGTCAGCTAGTCCGGATTTGCCGTGGAAAGGCTAAACAAGCCTATTTTGCTCACCAAAATAATCGTCAACATGGTCAGGGAGAAACTAATGAGCACCAAGTTGGCAAGGCGCAAATGCTTAAATGGGCGCAAAGCCGAGGTTGGCAGGTCGATTTAGAGCATTATTATCCGCAGATTAAGCAACGGGCGGACTTATTATTAAAACGATCAAATCTGCAAGTGGTGATCGAGTTTCAATGTAGTAATCTTGGGTTAAAACGCTTGGTTGAACGAAACCGGGGGTATGCTCAAATTGGCATTAAACCAATCTGGATTTTGGGGAGTCCCTACCGTCACCGGCTCCAAGCAAAACGACAAGCTCAGTTTACCTATCTTGACCAGCAAAAGCCGACGATTTACTTTTGGGATTATCAAGAAGCGAGGTTGATTAAAATGCGCGGCTGGATTTTTCCTAAACCAAAAGTAAACCTGCATCAAGTCAGTCGGGATGTTTATGGTTGTCAGTTTAACTTTGGAAAGAACCAAGCTTTGCGACAAATTACAGCTCAGACTTACCAAGCAGGGCATGATTTAAGTACTTGTCCCCTGGTCGCCCATTGTCGAGAAACAAACTGGCCATTGTTAACCGAACCTTTATTTTATTGGCATCTTCGTCAACTACTCTTGCTTGAGCAATTTCGACTAGGGAGGGTTTGGCAACTTCAAGAATGGTTGAGGTGGGTTAACTTTAATTCATCTTGGTTACCATTACCCTGTTTAACTAATCAACAACGGCAACTAGTTCATCAACAGCTAATTTGGGCTTGGACAAGGCAATTGTTATCGGCTAAGATCTTAAAATTGGATCAACGAAGGCTTATTTATTGGCATTTACCAAATTGGTTTTCTAATTATGAAGCCAAATTAAGGGCTATGAAGCGGATAAAATAAAGAAAGAGCGGGAAGAAATTTCTTTCCGCTCTTTATTTGAATGAATTCAGATAATCCGAAATGAATGGTGTTGCTTCCCTAAGTTATCAGCAAAAGTTTGAGGATCTTGATTAGGCTGTAATTGACCATTTTGAAGACATTCTAGTAAACTGTCGTAATCAAAATCGTTAATCATTACCCCATATTCGGGTTCATTAGTATCAAAGACGACTGCCGTTGCCGTCCGAATTACTTTGAGTTCGTTGGCCATTTTTTGGTCAGCTAGAAAGGCTTTCCGAGCTAGTGCAGATTTGCGATCGGTTAAAAACATTTCAAGATCCAAACCAACTTTGTTAGCGACCATGGTAGCTAACTCTAAAGAGTAAGTCTGTTTTTGATTTATTAACTCTGTTTGAAGTTGTAAAAGGTATTTTCGCCCACGCTTTCCACCTTGAAAAAGGGCAGCCTTAAAGTCCAGGCTAATTTGGTAAAGAAGCTCAGAAACCCTTTGCTGGTGGCTAGTTGATAATCCATACCGGTGAAGGGTATCTTGAATTGTGTACAAGTTAATTAGCGGGATGAATTGATAGTTGAATTTAGTTTTCGCTAGATCATGATCAATCCGCATTACATCTTGTTCACAACGGTAACATTTCATCCCTAACGGATTGACGAAGAGATGGATTTCAATCACAGATGGCTCCTCCAATCGTTAGATAGTTTCTGCAATTATTTTGGCAAAGTCAATCAAATTTGTAAAGTAATGTGTTTCTAATTGACAGCAATTTTCTAATGCTCGAATTATCCTAGTTCGATCGGGCTTTTTGACCGTCTTAAATGGCGGGGGTATGCTAAAATATAATTTAGTATTAAATAGAAAGTAGGAAGGCTAATGGTTGAAGACTGGCAACACTTTTTATTACCTTATCAACAGGCTGTCAATGAATTAAAGGTTAAGTTGCGGGGAATGCGGAAACAATTTGAGGATCAAGCGCAACACTCACCAATTGAATTTGTTACTGGCCGGGTAAAACCAGTTGATAGCATTAAGGAAAAAATGGTTCGCCGCCATGTCCAAGAAGACCGATTGGAACAGGACATGCAAGATATCGCCGGGGTGCGGATTATGTGCCAATTTGTTGAAGATATCTATGTTGTGGTCGATTTGCTCCGTGAACGGGGGGATATGACGATTCTTGAAGAACGCGACTATGTAACGAACGTCAAGCCAAGCGGCTATCGTTCTTACCACATTGTGATTGAATACCCCGTTCAATTAACAACCGGTGAAAAAAAGATTTTAGCTGAAATCCAAATTCGGACTTTAGCAATGAATTTCTGGGCAACAATCGAACATTCACTCAATTATAAATACGGCGGAACCTTCCCTGACGATGTCAAGGATCGTTTGCAAAGAGCAGCTACGGCGGCCTTTAAACTTGATCAAGAAATGTCAGAAATTAGGGAAGAGATCCAAGAGGCCCAGACAATTTTTTCATATAATCGCCAACCGGCCCCTAAGTTAACAGAACCAAAGCAGGAGGAAAATGATGAAAGTCGCGATCTATAATTCGGGTACCCAAGAATCCAAACGTCTGAAGCGGATGATTATGCAAGGGCTTGCCAAAGAAAATATCCCCTATGATGAGGAGCGCCCAGAGTTGGTAATCTCAATCGGTGGGGATGGGACTTTACTTTCAGCTTTTAATCATTATGAGGATCAACTTGATCAGATTCGCTTTGTGGGGATGCATACTGGGCACCTTGGTTTTTACACTGACTGGCGGACGTTTGAAGTTTTTGATTTAATTGAAAGCTTGAAAGCGGATACTGGTCAATCAGTTTCGTATCCCTTACTCGATATTGATGCTAAGTATTCTGACGGAACGCATCAGAAGTTCATTGCTCTTAATGAATCAACGATTAAAGACACGCTAAAAACGATGGTTTGTGATGTCTACGTTAATTCTGAACTCTTTGAACGCTTTCGGGGGGATGGTCTTTGTATTTCCACGCCAACTGGTTCAACTGCTTATAACAAGTCGGTTGGTGGAGCGATCATGGATCCGAAGATTATTGGGTTCCAGTTAAGTGAAATGGCCTCCTTAAATAACCGGGTATTCCGGACCCTGGGTTCACCGATTATTTTTGGAGCTGATGCGGTTTTGACCTTGCGGTTAGATGATGACTCAACGGCGGTTTTAAGTTGTGACCGCACCCAGATTGAATTAGGGCAAGTTCGCCATCTCACGGAATTAACTTATTCGGTTGCTAAACAACAGATTCACTTTGCTAAGTATCAACACACCGATTTCTGGCGGCGCGTTAAGGCTTCCTTCATTGGGGGTGAAGCATGAGATTCACTTGGACTTACCAGGGGACTGTTCCACGCAAGTTAAGACGGGTTTTAAAGTCATTAGGAGTAACTTCCTCTCTTATTAAGGTGGCCATCTTTCACGGTGGCCGTCTTTTGTTGAATGGCGAAACCGCTTGGGCAATTGCTAATGTTCAACCTGGGGATGAGGTTGGGATTGAAGTTCCGGATGAACAAGCTAATGACCGCGTGACCCCATGTGATTTACCCTTTGAGATTGCTTATGAAGACCAAGATTTTTTGGTTGTTAATAAGGCAGCGGGAGTGGCAACCGTTCCCGCTCATAACGTTCCTGTTCAAGATAGTTTAGTTAACCGGGTTAAAGCTTATTATCAACGGCAAGGTTATCCCAACCAAGTAACCCATGTTGCAACCCGGTTGGATCGGGACACCAGTGGTTTAGTCATTTTTCCCAAGCACCGGTTTGCCCATGCTGTTTTGGATCGCCAATTAAAGGCCCACCAAATCAAAAAAGAATACTTAGCAGTGGTGAGGGGAGAAGTTGCTAGTCATGGTTACTTGGATGCGCCTATCCAGCGGGATCCGGAATCATTTGTTAAGCGGATGATTGGTCCCGAAGGTAAAGTTTCCGTTACTGAATACTGGCGCCAGACAATGACCTCCACGGCTAGCTTAATTAAGATTCGCTTGCATACCGGGCGGACTCATCAAATTCGCTGTCACTTTAGTTGGCGGGGGAATCCTTTGTTTGGGGATGAAATGTATGGTGGTGATTGTACACCAATCGCTCGCCAAGCCCTCCATTGTCAACAAATCAGTTTCTTCAGTCCTTTTTTAAACCAAACAATTACCTTAAAGGCGGCTTTGCCTGAAGATATGGAAAGCTTGATTGAGAATTTAGGATTGAAATAGAAGAGGTTAGAAAGAAATAAATTAAGCCATCAATCTGAAAGGTTGGAACGTAGCCGACACAACTTTGAACTTCCATTCTTCACGATGTTCAGAATGGTAATTTCAAAGCTTGGTCTTATCGTGAGCAGACAAGCTACTTACGATAATTTGGCTACTTAACCTTGATTGATGGCTTTTACAATATGATCAAATTTATTTGGCAACCATGCCGGAAGTGGTGAAATTGATGTTGGCGAATAAAATGAGCTTACATCAAGCGTGAGTTTTGAAGCACAAAATCATCTCCACCACGTTTCCCGACTCAAGGCTGCGACATTCTTTTCATCTTCAATTTGATACTGAGGAACCCTTATTAACTGATTACCACTTCTTAACACAAACTGGTTCTGGACTTGGCACGTCCTTTTGCAGGAGAGTTAACTTCCCAGTTTGGGCGTCCCGCTTGTAGAGGGATAAGTTGTCTGTATTTTGATTTGCGGCAACAAGGTATTCTTCCGTGGTACTTAATTCAAAGTCCCGTGGGAAGTCACCTTCCGTGCTGATGGATTGGATGTGTTCAACAGTACCGTCAGCTTGAACGGCAAAGACAGCTAGCGTGTTTTCTCCCCGGTTAGAAGTGTAGATGAACTTTCCATCTTTAGTCATGTGAATTGCGGCCGCTCCATTGTGACTAGTCCAGTCAGCTGGGATCGTCTTGATCGTTTGAACGTGGTCAAAGGTCCCGTTTTCGGCACTGTATTTCAAAACTTCCAATTTGCTGGAAAGTTCACCAAGTAGGTATGCAAACTTGCCATCGGGAGAGAAAGTGATGTGCCGGGAACCAAAGCCGGCTTCTGATTGGTAACGAGACTTAGCCGTTAATTTACCATCGTCAGACAAGTCATAAACTACGACGAGGTCCATCCCAAGATCGCAAACTACCAAACGGTGGTCTGGGGTCAAATCAGCGAAGTGAGGGTGGGGACTGTCCTGTTCAGGCTCTGGACCAGTTGCCCCTTCGTGATGAACGGTGTCTGTAAGGGTTAATTTCCAATCAGCATCAACCTTGTATACATTGATATCACCAGTATGGTAATTAGCTGAGAATACAAGGTGCTTTTCAGCGTCATATGCCACATAAGCTGGTGGTGAACCAGCGGCTAATGATTGATCGAGCATCGTAGCATGATCATTTTCAATTTGATAAGTTGCAATCCCACCTTCTTTACCGTCTTGCTTAACGGCTGCTACCTTATCGCCGATCACTTGGAGGTAAGATGGCTTTTGGGTTTCTGCAACGACCCAAGGAGTTGATAATTTTTCAGCGTCAGTGTCAAGGGTTACCCCATAAATTCCCTTACTGGTTTTACTGGTGTAAGTCCCAATCATAAACTTTTCAGTCAAAAGAAAGACCTCCTTCTTAAATTACCCCTTAATAATAGCAATAATGTAATCGTTTTGCTAGGGGAAATAAGGGTTCTGAACTTTTGGAATGGTTGCTAAACAAGGTGAAATTAATTAGAATTGAACCATTAGCCTTAAAGTGAGGAGAAAAGTTTTGAAAAAACGGGAATTAGCTGCTCAATGGGTAGCAAAACATGGTGAAATGTTGGCCTGTCCAATCTGTCAAACTACTTTTACTTTGGTCGAAAACCAGAGTATTCGTTGTGCAAACGGTCATCAATGGGATTTTAATCGGGCCGGTTTTGTCCATTTTCTACAAGGTTCAACTGCTCAGAATGGGTATGATCAGGCAATGCTAGCGGCCCGGCGTCGAGTTTTGACGGCAGGTTTATTCAAGCCAATGGTAGAAGCAGTCAATACTTATTTACCTGATAAGCCAATTCGCCTAATTGATGTTGGGACTGGAGAAGGGACTCCCCTAGCCCAGTTAGAAGCGTTGCGCAATCAAGCGGATGATGCTTTGGCGGGTTTTGATATTTCAAAAGCTGGGGTAAACTTAGCAACCCAACTTGATCCGACAAACCTGTTTTTCTGTGTTGCTGACTTGCGCAGGTTGCCCTTTCAAACAGCGAGTTTAGATGCTGTGATTGAACTTTTCTCTCCCGCTGATTATGACGAATTTGACCGGGTTTTAAAGCCAGGGGGAAGGGTTTTGAAAATTATTCCAACGGGAGATTATTTACGTGAGCTCCGGAACTTACTTTATCCCGCTGGCGACCAACACCGCAATTACGATAATCATCTAGTTAAGGAACGGTTCTTAAGGCGATATCCAAACGGAACGGTTATCCCGATTAATTATCGCTTTAAATTAGCACCGGAATTACGGCAGGATTTAGTTGCCATGTCGCCTCTTCACTGGGGAAAGCAAGCCCGCCAGCTTCAAGACGACGATTTAGCCGCTTTAGCTGAAGTTACCGTTGCAGTTGAACTTTTGAAAGCTTAAAAAACAAGTCGCTTAGATTTAGAAAATTGAAAATCCAAAAAATTGGAGTAAAAATTATTGAATTCTTAAAGTATTGTGTTAAAATAATTGGCAGAAATCATTTGGTAAGTGACATCGAACCGTTTCGTTGGTACTTACCAAAGAGCACTTCACTAAAGCAGCGTTTCGCCGTGCCCACACCGAGACCCTGCTTTTTTTGTTTATTAAGGAGAATTTTATGACTAACCATATCGTTTTATTTGAACCTCTTTTTCCCGCAAATACTGGGAATATTGCCCGGACCTGTGCGGGGACGGATACGGTCTTGCATTTAATTAAACCGCTTGGCTTCTCGACTGATGATAAGCATATGAAGCGAGCCGGGCTAGACTATTGGGATAAAGTTAAGGTAGTTTACCATGATGATTTACCATCCTTTATGGACACGGTTCCGGATTTGAAGCAATTATATCTAGTCTCAAAGTTTGCGACCCGGGACTACACTGAGGTTAATTACCGAACTGAAGGGGATCACTACTTTCTCTTTGGCAAGGAAACTACTGGCTTACCAGAACCGTTTATGCGGCAATATCCGGAATTAGCAATTCGGATTCCCCAAGATGATCAGAACATCCGAGCCTTAAACCTTTCAAACAGTGCCGCAATTGTGATTTATGAAGCATTACGTCAACAAGGTTTTCCTAATTTGGCCCGGGTCCACAAATATCCTTACGATAAATTAAAGTAGTTTAAAAAAGGGGCGAAAAAATGGCACGAAAAAAACGCGCAACGCCACGGAAGACCCGCCGTAAAAAAACAAATGACGATCGAATAGAACGTCATTTAGGTGGCTTATTAGTAACCCTCCTTTTGTTAGTGGGGTTGTTTAACCTTGGTCTAATTGGCGGGTTAGTGTTCGGCTTTTTCAAAATTATCGGGGGAAATAGTGCGATTTTCCTCATGATCATCGGGATTTTTCTAGCACTATGGATTACAATCTTTGCCGCAATGCCAAAGTTAAAGGCACGCTTCTATTGGGGCCTTTTAATTTTCTACGCGGGTCTGCTCTTGGTGCTACATGCACAAATGTTCAGTCAGTTAGCGACCCACCATCAATTTACCTTAGTAACCTGGAATAATCTTAACCGGGCGGTCTTTAACGGGGACTCCACAATTCAGATTGGTGGGGGGATGTTAGGAGCCTTTCTTTATTCGGCGAGTTATGTTCTCCTAAACCAAACCGGGACCTTAGTACTTGGTTGGCTATTAATAATTGTGGGGGTGATTGTCTTCTTTCGATTACCTTGGCAAAAGATTTTTCCCCTTTTACAAGGGATCTTTCGGGGTACCAGTAAGTTGGTTAAGGAGACCAAGTTTCAACCCGAAACTAAGCAGCCTCGCACTCATCAGGGTTGGCTGAAGAAGTTAAAGGCAAAACAATCAACTGAGGAAAAGTCACTTCCAGAACCTAAGGCAGCAACCGTAGCTGAGCCGAGTCCGCTTCCAGAGCCGGTCGCTAAGCAACCAGTTCAAAGCCAACCGGCACCAAAGATTAACGTTGCTAGCCAACCGGAACCAGAGAAGGTGGATGAAAAATCAGAAGCTTTTACCACCACTACTCCGGATGATGGTGATTACCAATTACCACCAACAAGCTTATTATCAAGTGTGGCGGCAACTGATCAGTCTTCGGATTTAAAAGCCATTAAGCAAAACACAAAGAAGTTGGCAACGACGCTCGCTTCCTTTGGGGTTGATGCGACGGTTGAAAATGTTAATCTAGGGCCATCAGTTACCGAGTACGAGTTAAAACCAGCAACGGGGGTTAAGGTTGCAAAGATTACCCACCTCGCTGATGATTTAGCTTTAGCGCTTGCGGCTAAGGGGATCCGAATCCAAGCACCAATCCCCGGAAAGTCTTTGGTTGGGATTGAAGTTCCTAATCGGGCACCGGCCACAGTCGGCTTTAAAGATTTAATTGAGGCCATGCCCAAAACCGACCACCCCTTAGAAGTTCCGCTAGGCCGATCAGTTAACGGTCAAGTGGTAACGGCGGATCTGGCTAAGATGCCCCACCTACTAATTGCCGGGGCAACCGGGAGTGGGAAATCGGTCGCAATTAACGTAATATTAACGAGTTTGTTATTACGGACCAAACCAAGTCAGGTGAAATTACTGATGGTGGATCCGAAAAAGGTTGAATTAAGTGTTTATAACCAAATCCCTCAATTACTAAGTCCCGTGGTTTCTGAACCGAAAAAGGCGGCCCGGGCGCTAGCGAAGGTTGTAGCGGAAATGGAACGCCGGTATGAATTATTCGCTCAATTTGGGATTCGGAATATTCAAGGTTTTAATAAACTAGTTCAAGACCACCCGGAAGATGAGCAAGCCCCAATGCCGTTGGTCTTAGTGATTATTGATGAATTGGCGGACTTGATGATGACCGTTTCTAAAGATGTTGAGGATTCGATTGTCCGCATTGCCCAAATGGGGCGGGCTGCTGGAATTCATATGGTGATTGCTACGCAACGACCATCCGTCGACGTTATTACCGGTTTGATTAAGGCAAATGTGCCTTCTCGGATCGCCTTTGCCGTTTCTAGTGGGATTGATTCCCGGACGATTTTAGATGCTAATGGGGCCGAAAAGCTCCTTGGTCGCGGGGATATGCTTTTCCAACCGATTGATAAGAATAAGCCCATTCGGGTCCAAGGGGCCTTTATTTCTGATCAAGATGTTGAAGCAGTGGTTGATTACATCAAGGCTGAACAACCAGCTGAATATGATGATGAAATGGTGGTTACCGATGAAGAAATTCAGCAAGTGGAAGATCAAGCTGATCAAGACCCGTTATTTGAAGAAGCTTTAGCTTTTGTAATCGATCAACAACGGGCTTCTACCTCAATGGTCCAACGACGATTTCGAATTGGTTATAACCGGGCTGCCCGAATCATCGATGATTTGGAGCAACAAGGTTACATCGGTCCTGCAAATGGTGCTAAGCCCCGGGAGGTTTACCCGGACCGGAAAGAATAATAAAGAAAATAGGACCACCAATTATGGTTAAGGGGTAGTTACCCCCGTTTAACTCTCTAAATTGGTGATCCTATTTTTTGAACCTTTTAATTATTAGATCCACCCCAATGCTCCAACCGCGGAGAAGAGAAGGGAACCAAGCATGGCAATTAACATTAGCCAAACCGCAATCATGGTAATTTTTTGAAAGCGGGTCTTTTTCTTTTTTTGCATGCAAATCTTCCTTTTCTATTGTCTAATCTTCCACTTAGTTTAATCAATCTAAGAGTAAATTTCAAACATTCTTGTAAAACGTGGTAGAATTAAGCCGAAACTAAATCTGAATTAAAGTTGTGTATAATATGGAAATTAAAAAAGTCTTAATTGAAATTTTTATCATTGCCGTTTATTGGGGAATTGAGTGGTTAATTGGTCATCTGTTTCACCTCAAAAATTATCACTTTAAGTGGGTTTGGACGTTATTGCTAATGGCAATTGCGGAAGCCAATCTTGGTTTTTACTGGTTTGCTTATCCAGTTATCGTTTGGATGGTCATTGGAATTGGGTTGGTATTTATCCAGTTGGGAGCTCGTAAAGAGTTTATTTACCAACGTTATTGGCCAGCTTTTTGGCGAATTTCATTTTTCTTAGCCTTGCTAGTAAGCATTAGCTCCTTGTTTGCAATGAACCTAGCCATCCCCTAAGTTATGAAAGTGAGTTCATTTGAACTAAAAAAATTATACAAATAAAATTTGCTAATATTAAGTTTTTTGAAAGCGTTATTCATTTTCGGATAGTGCTTTTTTTATTTAGATTTGGTGAATTTAAGAAATTGCGTGGTGAGAAGTGGGGGATTGTGGTAGACTTGACATGTAATCGGAAAAGGAGGTGTCACTTTTGTTCTTGGGTGAATTTAATCACACGATTGATACAAAGGGACGCCTGATTATTCCAGCAAAATTTCGTAATCAATTAGGAGAAAGATTTGTCATTACTCGGGGGATGGATCAGTGTTTGGCTGGCTACCCGCTAAGTGAATGGGAAAAACTCCAAACTAAACTAGCTGCCTTACCGATGACGAAGAAGAATGTCCGTCAATTTGTCCGTTTTCTATACTCAGCGGCATTGGAATGTGAATTTGATAAACAAGGTCGGATTAACTTGTCACCGACTTTAATGAAGTATGCCGGTTTAAGTCAACAATCAGTAATTGTTGGGGTTGCCGCTCACTTTGAAATTTGGGAACCAGCTGCTTGGGAGAAGTATAGTCAACAAGCGGAAGATAATTTTGCGGATGTTGCGGAAAACTTGGATTTTGATTTTTAAGAACTGGAGGAAACGGAATGGAATTTGAACACACCACTGTCCTGTTGCATGAGGCAGTAAATGCATTGGCAATTAAGCCGGATGGGATTTACGCTGATGCAACTTTAGGGGGCGGTGGCCATAGTGGGCTAATTGCTAGTCAATTAGCTAGCACCGGTCATCTCTATTCTTTTGATCAAGACCAAGTGGCAATTAATTATAATCAACACCACTTAGCTAGCCAAATCGAAGCTGGCCAAGTTACTTTAATTAAGGCTAATTTCCGGCAATTAAAGTCTGAATTAGCCAAGCAAGGGATTCATCAAATCGATGGGATTGTCTATGATTTAGGTGTTTCGTCACCTCAATTTGATGATGCCAAACGGGGATTTTCATACCAACACGAAGCTCCCCTAGATATGCGGATGAATCAAGGTCAAGCATTGTCGGCAAAGGAAGTTGTTAACGAGTGGGATTTTAATGAGTTGGTGCGGATTTTAAGCCGCTATGGGGAAGAAAAATTTGCTAAATCGATTGCTCGTGCAATTGAACGGCATCGCCAGGTTGCACCAATCGAAACAACAACCGAGTTAGCAGAAATTGTTAAAGAAGGGATTCCAGCCCGGGCTCGTCGTCATGGTGGTCATCCGGCTAAAAAAAGTTTTCAAGCAATCAGAATTGCCGTTAATGACGAATTAGGGACGCTTGAAAGCTCTTTAGAGCAGGCGTTAGACTTGTTAGCAGTCCACGGACGGATCGCAGTGATTACTTTTCAATCGTTAGAAGATCGCTTGGTTAAAACCATGTTTCGGGAACGGACGTCGTTACCAGAATTACCACCTGGGTTGCCGGTAATTCCAGAAGCGAGCCAGCCGGCGTACCGATTAGTTAATAAAAAGCCGATTTTACCGAGTGAAGAAGAATTGGCAAAGAATCATCGAGCACACAGTGCAAAATTACGGGTAATTGAACGAGTTAAGAAGTAGAATAGGATAGTGGTTTGAATGGATGCAAATACGGCACGTGAATTAAGACAAGTTGAACCTACTCCCCAACCGGAGCAACAACCGGAATTTCACCCGGTTAAAGAAAAAGTCCCAGTTTCAAAGTTTGAGGTTTTACTAGGGATTGTTTGTACAGTGATAGTTGCTTGGATGGTTGTGAGTGTAATTTCATCAAAAATTGCGCTTACTAACGATCAACAACAATTCCAACAAGTCCAAACGAAGATCACAAAAATTAATGGTTCAAATACGAGCATCCAACAAGAAATCGCTGAAGTTACTAGTCAATCTAACTTGCAACGGATTGCCCACAAGTATGGGTTGACTGATGCTAATTCAAGTGTAAGGAACGTTAATAAATGAACGATCAAGAGTCTCCGAAACGAACGGTAAGACAGGAAAAACAGCACAACCATAAGGCGTTTGGCTTTGGCCTATTTATGATTGCGCTTATTTTATTCTCCCTGTTTATCGTTCGTTTTGGCTATATTGCAATTTTTAGAGATGTAAAAAATCATAATTTAAAGCTTGCGGCTCAAAGAATGTATACGAATACACAAATCATCACCGCCAAACGGGGAGCGATTTACGATGCTAACGGGAATGCAATTGCCCAAGATACGAATAGGTATACGCTAGTTGCAGTTTTGAGCCATTCGATGAGGGATACGGATGGAAAACCGCTTTACGTCGTTAACAAGACGAAAACGGCAAATACGCTGGCAAAGTATATCAATATGAAACCCCAGCAAATTAAAAAGTTGTTATCGACGAAAAATGCCTTCCAAGTCCAATTTGGTACTGCTGGGAGCAATCTTTCAGTAGCAACGATGGAAAAAATCAAGGCGGAAAAATTGCCAGGGATCACCTTTACTAAGATCCCGGCTCGGGAATATCCTGAGGGACAATTTGCTAGTCAATTAATCGGTTTAGCAACGGTCAAAACGCCGAAAAATTCAACGCCTCGTTTGGTTGGTCAGATGGGGCTTGAAAATACCTTGAATAAGCTACTGACTGGTAAAAATGGCCTTAAAAAGTCCATCAATGACGTTTACGGAACGCAATTAGCTGATTCGGGTAACTCGGCTAAGCCGGTAAAAAATGGTGATAATATCACTACTACTTTAGATAATAAGGTGCAACATCAACTGGAAACTCTGATGGGCAAAGTCTATGACTATTCGCACCCAACCATGATGACGGCGGTCATTATGGAAGCCAAGACGGGGAAAATTATTGCGGCTACCCAACGCCCGAACTTTAAATCTGAAAATCCGGTTTGGACGAATGCTTTAGTTCAAGATACGTACGAACCGGGATCGACGATGAAGGTTTTAACCCTTGCAGCAGCCATTGATTCTGGTCACTTTAACCCGAATGCTACCTATAATTCAGGGACTTGGACAATTGGCGGCGGTAAAGTTACCGACTGGGTAACCTCTGGTTGGGGATCAATCTCGTATAAGGAAGCCTTCTACCGGTCTAGTAACGTTGTATTTGCCCACATTGAACAAAACATGGGCTCCTCAACCTGGATGAAGTATCTCAAGCGGTTTGGGATGTTTAAACGAGTAAATGTTTACGGGATGGGTGGCGAACAAGCTGGCTATACGAATTTCCGAGGGACCCTCGAACAAACCAATACTTCTTTCGGTCAAGGGATTACGGTTAACGTTATGGAAATGCTTCAAGCGTTTACTGCAATTGGAAATCACGGGAAAATGGTTAAGCCATATTGGATTGAAAAAGTGACAGATTCTAAAACCGGCAAAACCATTGAAAAGACGAAACCACAAGTCGTTGGTCAACCAATCTCAAGCCGAACTGCCAAGCGAGTCTTAAAGTACATGCAAGGGGTAATTTACGATAAAAACGGGACTGGTGGTGCCTACAAGGTTGATGGTTACCGGATTGCTGGTAAGACTGGGACTGCTCAAATTGGGAGCGCTAGCGGATATGAAACTGGGTCAAATGCTTACCTGTATTCTTTTGCCGGTTTTGCGCCAGCTAAGGATCCAAAGTATATTATTTACCTAACGATGCGAAAGCCAAGTAAGGTTAATGGATCGGCAGAAAAAACAATGGCAACCATTACCACACCATTAATTCGAGAACTCTTAGATAAGCAACGGTTGAAGAGCACAAAAGAACAAGGTTTAGTTAAGTTGCCAAACTTAGTGGGGATGACAACCGAAGCGGCCCAAAAAGGACTGACTAATAAGGGCTTACAGCCAGTGGTCCTTGGAAGCGGGACAAAGGTTAAAGCACAATCGGTCAAAGCCGGAAGCTCAATTACGGTTAATAACCGGGTCTTCTTAACAACTGGAGGACAGGTCAAAATGCCGAATTTGACGGGTTGGTCACAAGCTGATGTAAGTTACTTAGCCCAAATTTTAAACCTTAAACTTAAGAGTTCGGGTGGCGGCTATGTGAATGGCCAAAATATCAAGGAAAATACGATTGTCCATGCTGGTCAAACCTTGAAAGTTACGTATAAAGATCAAAGTACTGTTAAATAATTAAACTCATATGAGGAGGAGAAAATGATTATTAATTTGTTGTTGTGGGGTGGAATTGCCTGTTTACTTTCTTTTTTAATTACCTTTCTACTGATGCCCCAATTGATTCAATATTTCCGGGCGAAAAAGGAAGGTCAACAAATTAGGGAAGAAGGGCCAACCTGGCACCAAAAGAAAGCTGGAACACCGACGATGGGGGGCTTACTTTTTATTGTAAGTACTGTTGTTGCGGTTTTGATCGCTGCTTTCGCAACGAACCTCTTAACAAATACGATGTGGGCGTTACTGTTTACCTTAGTGATTTTTGGTTTGATTGGAATGTGGGATGATGGCATTAAGATTTTCCATCACCAAAACGAAGGTTTTAAGCCATGGCAAAAGTTTTTAGCCCAGGTTGTTGCCGCAATGGTCTTTACTGTGATTTACCAACACGAAGGTTTTCAAATGGGCTTTGGAAGTATGAATCTTGGCTGGTTCTACGGTCTGTTCATTGTTTTCTGGATGGTTGGCTTTTCCAATGCCGTTAACCTAACTGACGGATTGGATGGCCTCGTTGATGGTTTAGCTACCGTTTCGTTCTTGGCCTACTTAGTGATTGCGCTAATTCAGGGGCAAGGGGAAATTGCTCTCTTCTGTTTGGGGATGATTGGTGGTTTACTAGGTTTCTTCCGGTATAACCACAAACCAGCTAAGATTTTCATGGGTGACATGGGTTCATTAGCTCTCGGTGGCGCTTTAGCAGCGGTTGCTTTATTACTACACCATGAATGGTCATTGCTGTTAATCGGGATTGTTTATGTAATTGAAACGGCAAGTGTGATTTTACAAGTGGCTTCGTTTAAGACAACCGGGAAGCGGATTTTTAAGATGACACCAATCCACCACTCGTTTGAAATGGATGGGTGGAGTGAATGGAAGATTGATATTGTCTTTTGGTTATTCCAACTTATTATCAGTGTGGCTACAGTTCTGGTGATTGGCTTACGGTAAATAAAAAATTAAATATCGATATTATTATTTACCTTAATCGGTGACAAAATAAAAACGTTTGATCGAATTTCGATGGAGTGGAAAAGAAAATGAAACAAATTACTAAGTACCAAGGGAAAAAGGTTTTAGTTATTGGATTTGGAATTAGTGGGATTAATGCCGCTAAGTTATTGGTAAAGTTAGGCGCCAAGGTAGTTGCTAATGATCAAAAAACACCTACTGATCCAACCGTGATTTCTGATTTAGAAGGTCTTGGGATTAAGACGATTACCGGGGATAATCCCTTATCACTAGCCGACGAAGGCTTTGATTACGTGGTTAAAAATCCGGGAATTCCTTATGATGTACCGTTGGTGGCCAAGTTTGTTGAACTTGGGACCCCGATTATTACGGAAGCTGAATTAGCAGCTGAGATTTTCCCTGGTCATTTAGTGAGTGTTACTGGTAGTAATGGGAAGACGACCACAACGACCTTAATTCAAAAGATGTTAGGCAAGGGGCTTTCTGGAAAAGTTGAATATGCTGGTAACATTGGGGTTTCTTTTTCAAAGGTTGCGGAAAGCCTTTCAACTGATGACACGATTGTCACGGAATTATCGAGTTTCCAATTGCTTGGAGCACCGACCATCCATCCACACATTGCAGTGGTTACTAATATTTTTGAAAACCACCTCGACTACCATAAGACTCGTGAAAACTACATCAACGCAAAATTGAATATTACTCGGAACCAAACGGCTGACGATTACTTAGTAATTAATTGGGACCGCGAAGAATGGCAGAATTTAGCTAAGCGGACCAACGCAACCGTAGTTCCCTTCTCCCGGTTAATGAAGTCTAAGGAAGGGGCTTATGTTAAAAATGGCCAACTTTGCTGGCGGGGCGAAGTAATTATGCCCGTTGATAAAGTTCGCTTAATTGGACCACAAAACGTTGAAAATGCTTTAGCAGCGTTGGCAGTCGCTAAATTAAGTGGTGTTGATAACGAAGCAATTGTTCAAGTTTTGACTACCTTCTCTGGTGTTCGGCACCGTTTGCAATTCGTCTTAGAAGTCAATGATCGCATTTTTTACAATGATTCTAAGTCAACTGATATTGAAGCGACTCAAGTTGCCTTGCAAGGATTTAAGCAACCAGTGATTCTCTTAGCTGGTGGACTTGATCGTGGGTACACTTTTGAACGCTTGGTTCCATACTTTAAGGAACACGTCAAGCATTTAATTGTCTTTGGTGAGTGCAAGGAAAAGATGAAAGCGGCTGGTGAAATGGCCGGGATTCCGGTTACTGAAGCTGAAGATGCGGTGAAGGCCGTACCAGTTGCTTGGCAATTGAGTGAACCAGGTGATGTGATCTTGCTTTCACCGGCGAATGCAAGTTGGGACCAATTCCCTAGCTTTGAAGTTCGGGGTGATAAATTTATTGAAGCGGTTGAACAGGTAACTGGTCAAAAGGAGGAAGCATAATGCGACTGATGGTTTCAGGTGGCGGAACAGGAGGACACATTTATCCTGCCCTGGCCTTAATCGAGCGCTTGAAAGAACTGGATCCAAATACTGAAGTTCTTTATGTCGGGACAACCCGGGGACTTGAAAATCAGATTGTGCCAGCAGCGGGCCTTAAGTTGGTTACGTTACGAACGCAAGGTTTTAAGCGTTCTCTTTCTTTAGAGAACTTCAAGACCCTTTATCTTTTCTTGAAATCAGTCCGGCAAGCCAAAAAGTTAGTTAAGGATTTTAAACCAGACGTCGTACTAGGAACCGGTGGTTACGTAAGCGGAGCTGTTCTTTACGCCGCTGCTCGTTTGCACGTACCAACGGTGATTCATGAACAAAATAGTGTCGTTGGGGTGACTAACAAATTTCTAAGTCGATATGTTGACGAAATTGCAATCGCTTTTGAAGCCGCTAAATCCCAATTCCCGGTAGAAAAGGTAACCTTGGTTGGAAATCCGCGGGCACAACAAGTTGCCTCGCAAACCAAGACGACTTTTAAGTGGTCAGAAATTGGTTTAAAAGATGATTTGCCAACTTTGATGATTTTTGGGGGGAGTCAAGGAGCACCGAAGATTAATCAAAGTGTGGTTGAAGCAATCCCAACCTTTAACAAACGTCCATACCAGGTGATTTTTGCTACGGGTCAAAAACGGTATGAAGATGTGAAAAAGTCCCTAGCAAATGTTGAAGTTGGTCAAAACGTAAAGGTTGTTCCTTATATTGAGGAGATGCCTCAGAAGCTACCCAAAGTGGCAGTTCTGGTTTCTCGAGCAGGTGCAACCACAATTGCAGAAATTACAGCAATTGGTGTGCCAACTGTAATGATTCCAAGTCCATATGTGACGGCTAATCACCAGGTTAAAAATGCCCAAGCGCTTGTTGATAAGGGCGCAGCGCGGATGATTTTAGAAAATGATCTTTCAGGTAAAACCCTATTAACTGCTGTTGATGATTTAATGACAAATCAAGCCTTACGAGATAAAATGGCAAGTAATTCGCAAAAGATTGGCCACCCAACGGCGACGGACGATTTAATTGCTATTTTGAAAAAGGCCCAAGCCGACCATCAAAAGTAAAGTTTATTGGTTAAGCAGAAGAAAGGAGGGACATGATGGCGGATCACTATTCAAAGAATGACCAACACCAGCGGTATAATGAACGCCTGGCAAAGCTTGAAGAGCGAAGTATCCTAGCGCTAAATAGTAGTGCTAAGAAGCGCAAACCACTTTTGAAAAAGCAATTGCCAAATTTGAAGCAGTTTCGTTTAAAGCGGAATTTACAACGAATTATTAGTGTTGTCCTTCCATTTAGCTTAATTCTTTTATTCATGCTTTATATTATTTCACCATTTGCTCGGATTAATCAGGTGGTCGTTTCGGGGAATCATCATTTGACAAACCAAGAAGTTGAACAGGCGACTCAAGTAAAAAATGGTCGTTTTATTTGGGGGAGTATTGCAATGAGCCCAGAACGACTCCAAAAGATTCAAGCCCGTAATGCTCAGATTAAAAACGTTAAAATTATCCTTACAGGGATGCGATCGGTTAATATTCAAATTAAGGAATATGACGTAATCGGCTTGATTAATGTCGGTAATCAGCCCAAGCTATTGTTAAGTAATGGTAAAGTTCGGCCAGTTACTAGTCATCTTGATCAATTCGTTGCTTATGATGGGTTTAAAAATCATTATAAGATTTTGAAATTGACCGCAGAAAAAGTGGGTCAATTAAAGCCGGCGATTCGAAATGGAATTTCCGAAGTCACTTATTCACCAACAACACTTGATACGCAACGCCTTAAATTAGTAATGAACGATGGAAACACAGTTTTTGTTCGGGCAGATACCCTAGCAGAAAAAATGAGCTATTACCCATCGATTGTGGCGAATACGAGCGGAAAAAGAATTATTAATCTTGAATTTGGGGCGTACTCTTATGGCTATAGTTCGAAAGATAAATGATTAATCATCCGTTTTCAATTTATTTGGTGAATAAAATTAATTACGAGAGGTGATTAAATCGTAGTTAAATCCCGATTTAATCACCTTTTATCATATAAAATGTGGTAGAATTTAGACATAAATACTAACAATAAAAATAACAAAATTAATAATCATTAAAATAGGAGGGTTCCTTGAGATGAATAACTCACAAATCTATGTTGGCTTAGATATTGGAACCGCCTCGATTAAGGTACTTGTGTGCGAAAACGTCAAGGGCAAACTCGAAGTCGTTGGGGTCGGATCGCAACCATCTGGCGGACTTAGTCATGGGGCGATTGTAGATATCGATAAAACTGCTCAAGCAATTCGGACAGCTGTTGAAAAGGCTAAGGCCAAGTCAGGTGCGGACATTCAAACGGTAACGGTTGGTTTGCCAGCAAATTACTTAAAGCAAAGCGAAGTTCATGGGATGATCACAGTTACTGATCAAGGTCAACCTCGTGAAATTATTAATCAAGATGTGATTGACGTTGCTCATTCAACTCTTTCACAAGCCTTACCTCCAGAACGGGAAGTGATTGATCTTGTTCCAAAGGATTTTGCAGTTGACCAATTCCGTGGTATTAAGGATCCTCGGGGGATGGCTGGCGTACGACTTGAATTATGGGCGACGCTTTATTCTGGCTCAAAGACCATTGTTCATAACACCAAGAAGGCCGTTGCTGCAGCGGGCTTAAAACTTCAAGACCTAGTCGTAGGACCAATTGCAACTGGTTTTAACCTCCTTTCTGATGGGGAACAGGACTTTGGAACCCTCTTAATTGACTTTGGGGCAGGGCAAACCACAACTAGCATCATTCATGATCACCAGTTAAAATTTGCCTATGTTGACCCCGAAGGGGGAAAGTACGTCACCAAGGATATTTCAACCGTTTTGAATACTTCCCAAAAGAATGCAGAACGACTGAAACTTGACCATGGTTATGCTTTGGCATCGATTGTTGAAGATGATGTTGAACTTGCGGTTGACGTGGTTGGTAAGAGTCAACCTGTGAACTACACGGAAAAGTATCTAGCAGAAATTATTGAAGCACGGATGCGGCAAATTTTCCGGCGGGCCAAGGATCGGTTGGAAGCAATTAATGCGCCTGATTTGCCTGGGGGATTGGTTCTCTTAGGTGGCGCGGCAGCGATGCCAGGCTTAAAGGAATTAGCAAGTGAATATTTCCCTGGTAATATTCGGGTAATTGTTCCAGAACAAATGGGAATTCGTCATCCGGGATATGCAACTAGTTTGTCATTGACTATGTATGAGGCCAATTTAAGTGATGTTACTCGGTTAATCAAACGAACTTTACATGATGAGGATTTAATTGCCAGTCCAAGTCAAAGTCGAAGCCAAGTTAACCGGCCGGTACCAACTCCTAAAGTTGCTGCTGCACCACAGCCTACAAAGTCACATGTTTTAGCTAACATGCGACGGCGCGCGCAGAAACCGGCTCAAGTACCAAATGAACCAACGCAAAAAGAAGAAACCCCAACCCAAACATCGGCAAAAAAGGAAAAGCCAAGTTGGCGGAACTTCTTCAGTAACTTTTTTGATTAATAACCACAACGGAGGAATTATTTCATGGATAACGTAACCAGTACTGACCAAATGGAGTTAAAAGGCGCTAGCATCAAAGTCATCGGTGTCGGTGGTGGTGGTGGAAACGCCGTCAACCAAATGATCAATGAAAAGGTTAAGGGAGTTGACTTTATTGTTGCCAACACTGATTTACAAGCCTTAGATGGTTCAGCCGCTCAAACTAAGATTCAATTAGGACCGAAGTTGACCCGGGGATTAGGAGCTGGCTCGAACCCTGAAGTTGGGGCAAAGGCTGCGCAAGAAAGTGAATCCCAAATTTCAAAGACCCTTGAAGGGGCTGATATGGTCTTTGTTACCGCCGGAATGGGTGGCGGTACCGGGACGGGGGCTGCTCCGGTAATTGCTAAGATTGCTAAAGATTCAGGTGCTTTGACAGTTGGGGTTGTTACTCGGCCATTCTCTTTTGAAGGGAGTCGGCGGGCTAAGTTAGCTGAAGAAGGATTGGAACGTTTGAAGAAGAACGTTGACACCTTGATCGTGGTTGCTAACAATCGACTTTTGGAAATGATTGATAAGAAAACGCCAATGATGGAAGCCTTTAAGGAAGCCGATGATGTGCTCCGCCAAGGGGTTGAAGGAATTTCTGATTTGATTACTAACCCTGGATACATCAACTTGGACTTTGCGGACATTCGTCATACAATGACTAACCAAGGTTCTGCTTTGATGGGGATTGGCTCTTCAACTGGTGAAAATCGGGCAGCCGAAGCAACGAAGAAGGCCATTTCATCACCATTGCTGGAAGTTTCTATTGATGGGGCAGAACACGTCCTAGTTAACGTAACTGGTGGTAAGAACTTATCAATGTTTGAAGCTCAAGAAGCTTCAAGTGTAATTCGGCAAGCTGCTAACACGAATGTTGACATTACCTTTGGGATGGCAATGGACGATAATCTTGGTGACGAAGTTCGGGTTACGGTAATTGCGACTGGAATTGACAAAAAGAAGCAGGACCAACGTCGGGCTACTCAAGAACAAGCTAGCCAAAGCCAGCCGGTCGTAGAAGCAAATGATAACGAAACGGCACCATTAAGTGAAGGGACTGGAGCACCGGTTAATGAACCAACAAGTGAAGCCAAAACCGACCCATTCAGTGGTTGGGATGATGATTTAGGGGCCAACTTGACTAATCGGCAAACCGAAAACTTTAACGATGTTGAAAAGCCAGATTTTAGTGTTCAAAATGATGATTTGACAAACGTTGATGATGGGGGCGAAGATCTTTCAACCCCAGCCTTCTTTAAGAATCGGCGTAAGTAGTTAGAAAGGGGGCGGTTGAATGGCTGGTAAATTTTTTAGTAACTTTTTTGGAATTAGTGATGAGCCAACTGCTACGGAATACTACGCTAAAGAAGCCCCTGCAACCCCAGCAAAACAGCCGGTTGTCAAGCAAAATAATAAGGTTGTTTCAATCCAACAGGGCTTTGCTCGAGAGACAGGTCGAATTGCCTTATTTGAACCGCGAATTTATAGTGATGTCAGAGAAATTAGTAAGCAATTACTAAATGGAGAAGCCGTCATCGTTAACTTTAGCCAAGAAGACGAGCAAACGGGACGGCGGACCTTAGATTTCTTAAACGGCATTGTTTTTGCAATTGATGGCAAGATCAAGCGAATTGGTGAAGAAATTTTCTTGTGTACCCCTAAGAATTATGAGGTTAGTGGTCGGGTCGGTTTAGATATCCGGCACGATAGTAACAATTTATAGGAGTGGTGAAGTGATCGCTTTTATTGTGTGGGTAATTAGTAGTTTATTAAACTTATACACGACGGCAATTGTCGTTTGGTGTATTTTAACTTGGTTCCCGGGAGGATTAAACTCAAAGATTGGTGAATGGTTGACCAGGTTGGTGGGCCCCTACCTAGAATTCTTTGAACGGATTATTCCGCCACTTGGAGGGGTGAGTTTTGCGCCGGTGGTTGCCATAATGGTCCTTTGGTTTGCCCAATCTGGAATCAAATTTCTTGGTCAATTGCTTTAAGCTAGTAGTTGGATGGGAGTAGTTAGCAATGGTAAGCGACTTTAGACAACACTTTCGGCCTGAAGAAAATCCCTTTATTGACCAGGTTGAGGATTGGCTAAAACGGGTGGTGAACGAATATCGGCCGGTTTTGACTGAATTTGCAAACCCTCGTCAGGTTTACATTGCTCAGACATTAGTTAATCGTTATGATGATGTAAAACTTGCTCATTGGGGCGGTTATCCTCAAGCTGAGATGCAACGGTTACTATTTTATCCGACCTATTTTTGTCCCCAAGTTGAGGATTTTAAGCTCCAATTATTGGAGGTTGATTATCCAACCAAGTTTTTGGAGTTGCACCACCGTCAGGTAATGGGAACTTTAATCGGTGAAGGCCTTGGACGCACGTCTTTTGGTGATATTTTGAAAGCCGGTCTTCGGGTGCAAGTAATTGTGAAAGAAGAAATGGTTCCCTTTATTCGCCAAGAGATCACTCATGTCGGGAAAGTAAAGGTTAAATTTTTACCAATTAATTTTGATGAGGTTGTCACTCCAGAAGTGGATTGGGAACCGATTCAAACGACAATTAGTTCGCTTCGTTTGGATGTGGTTGTAGCCGCAGGGTTCAATTATTCACGAAATCGAGCTAAGCAAACGATCGAACGGGGGCTGGTTCGGGTTAACTGGGAAACGGTTGACCGTCCTGACTATGAGCTGGGTGAGTTTGATTTGATGTCAGTCCGGCATGCCGGAAGGATTCGGCTCCGCCAGATTGGTAATCGAAACAAAAAAGATAAATTACGTGTTATAATTGATGTTATAAAAGCATGATTTGGAGGAATGAATAATGACGTTGACGGCTGATGAAATTGCAAACAAGCAATTTGACTCAAAAATGCGGGGATTTAATCCCAACGAAGTTAAAGATTATTTACGTCAAGTTGCTTCAACAGTTGCAGATTTGACAGAACAAAACCGGACCTTAAGAGAACAAGTAGAGGCAAATGAAGAAAAGTTAAAGTACTTTACCGACTTAAAGGATTCACTTAACAAATCAATTTTGGTTGCCCAAGAAGCCGCCGATAAGGTTAAGGGCAATGCTAAACGGGAAGCTGAAATTGTGGTTCGAGAAGCGCAAAAGCAAGCGACTGATATTGTTTCAGAAGCTAATGACAAGTCAAACGCCGTTATTGAAAATGCAGCTAGCCAAACCCGGCGGTTAACGACTGAAACTAACGATTTGAAGAAGCAAACTCGGATTTTCCGTCAACGGCTACAAGTAATGCTTGAATCCCAACTCGAAGTGGTTAAGAGTAAGGATTGGGATGATTTGTTAGCTAACGATGATTTGAGCCAATATGATGAAATTGAAAAGATCTTGGGCTCAAGGGTTGACAAGGTTTCAAATGAGAGTGTAGAATCAACGGCAACAAATCAACAAAATGAAGCTGAAAGTTTAGATGCTTTAGATGATGATGCGGCAAGTGACCAACCGGTTGAAGAAATTGCTCAACCAGAAAGTCAAACGGTCGTAATTTTCCCTGAAGCGAAAGAAAAGTCAGCCGAATAAGTTGGTAAATTCGCAAAGCAAAGATGAGGACGGGCAAGCGACGATAATTTTTAGCGAGGCGACAGATGGTGAAAGGTTGCTAATTTAGTTCGTTTGTAAATCACCTCGAGTGGATCCTTAAATTTTTAGGGGATCCCGGTTCATGACCGTTATTCAATGACCAAGTTAGGAATTTTTTCCGAAAACAAGGGTGGTACCACGAAAACACTTCGTCCCTTCTGGGGCGGGGTGTTTTTTCATTTTAGCTTTGCAAAACATATTAAGGAGGAAGAGTCATGCGCGTTAAGGACACCTTAAACTTAGGTAAAACTAAGTTCCCAATGCGGGGCCATTTGCCAGAGACTGAAGGCAAGCGGGAACAACTTTGGGAAGAAAACAAAGTTTATCAATTGCGGCAAAAATTAAACGAGGGGAAGCCAACTTTTGTGCTTCACGATGGCCCTCCATACGCTAACGGGAACATTCACGTTGGTCACGCCATGAATAAGATTTCCAAGGACTTTATTGTCCGCTATAAGTCCATGACTGGTTACCGGGCACCATACGTTCCAGGATGGGATACTCACGGGTTACCAATTGAACATCAATTAACCAAAGCCGGTTATGATCGAAAGAAAATGTCTACGGCAGAATTCCGGAATCTTTGTCGTGATTTTGCCTTAGAACAAGTTAAAAAGCAAATGGCTGGCTTCAAGCGTCTCGGGGTTAGTGGTGATTGGGAACACCCTTACTTAACTTTGCACAAGGAATTCGAAGCTGCCCAAATTAAAGTTTTCGGAGCTTTTGCCAAGAAGGGGCTCTTATACCAAGCTAAGAAGCCAGTTTACTGGTCATGGTCTTCAGAGTCAGCTTTAGCCGAAGCCGAAGTTGAATACCATGATGTTGTTGCAAAGACAGCCTTCTTTGTGGAACAAGTTAAGGAAGGTAAGGGGCTACTTGATAACAACACATACATGGTCGTTTGGACGACGACCCCATGGACGATTCCTGCTTCTGAAGCCGTTGCGGTTAATGCTGATTACGAATATGTTGTGGTTAAGCCTGCCAATGATGACCGGAAGTTTGTGGTTGCTGGTAGTTTGTTAGCCGAGTTAACTGAAAAGCTTGGCTGGGAAGATGTTGAAACGGTTAAGGTCTTAAAGGGGAAAGATTTGGAAGGGATGGTTACTAACCACCCTTACCTTGATCGGGACCTCTTAGTTGGTCTTGGTGATTACGTTACTGATGATACCGGGACGGGATTAGTCCACACGGCTCCTGGTTATGGGGATGATGACTACCGGTTCGGGTTGAAGTACAACTTGCCAATCTTCGCCCCAATGGATGATCAAGGTCACTTAACGGCTGAAAACGGGGATGGCTTTGGCGGCGTCTTCTACCAGGATGCGGATGATATTTCCTTAGACAAGTTAAAGGCTAACAACGCCCTCCTCCTCCAAGAACCATTGAAGCACTCCTACCCATTTGACTGGCGAACGAAGCAACCAATTGTTTTCCGGGCAACTGACCAATGGTTTGTTTCCATCGATAAGATGCGGGATGAAATCCTAAATGCGGTTGACGAAGTTAAGTACAAGCCAGAATGGGGTAAAGTTCGGCTTTACAATATGCTTCGTGACCGGGGTGATTGGGTTATCTCCCGGCAACGGGTTTGGGGTGTTCCCCTTCCAATCTTCTATGCTGAAGATGGGACGCCAATTATGACCGAAGAAACGATTAACCACGTTTCTGACCTCTTCCGGGAATACGGCTCCAACGTCTGGTTTGAGCGGGATGCTAAGGATCTCTTGCCAGAAGGCTTTACTAGTGAACATTCACCAAATGGTAAGTTTACCAAGGAAACAGACATCATGGATGTTTGGTTTGACTCTGGTTCTTCTCACCAAGGAGTCTTGGCAGAACGGGATTACTTAACTTACCCTGCTGACATGTACCTTGAAGGTTCTGACCAATACCGGGGTTGGTTCAACTCAAGTTTGATCACTAGTGTTGTCGTTTCTGGGCATGCTCCTTACAAGCAAATCCTTTCTCAAGGGTTTACCTTGGATAAGAAGGGAAACAAGATGTCTAAGTCCCTTGGAAACGTGATCGATCCAGCTAAGGTTGTTAAGGACATGGGGGCTGAAATTATTCGGCTTTGGGTCATGTCTGCCGATACTTCCGCTGATGTGCGGGTTTCAATGGGGACCTTCCAACAAATTTCTGAAGCTTACCGGAAGTTGCGGAATACTTTCCGCTTCTTGTTAGCTAACACGGCTGATTTTGATGCGGCTGAAGAAACGGTTGCTTTTGAAAAGCGGACGGAAGTTGACCAATACATGACGGTTAACTTCAACCACTTCTTAGCGGGGATGCGCAAGGACTTTGATAACTTTGACTTCTTAAGTGCTTACAAGCGGTTAATCAACTTTGTTAACAATGACTTGTCAGCCTTCTACATGAATGTTGCCAAGGATGTTCTTTACATTGAACCAGCTAAGTCCTTAACACGGAAGTCCATGCAAACGGTCTTCTATGAAATCTTAACGACCTTGGTTAAGTTGTTAACCCCAATTTTGCCACACACGGCCGAAGAAGTTTGGGAATACATGGACGAACCAGAAGACTTTGTCCAATTAACGGATATTCCGGATGCCCGAAGCTTTGATGGCGAAGAAAGCTTACTTGCTCGTTGGGAAGGTTTCATGGAATTACGGTCCCACGTTTTGAAGGCTTTGGAAGAAGCTCGGAACGTTAAGTTAATTGGGAAGTCATTAGAAGCAAAGGCCACCCTCTACTTGACGCCAAGTCAACTCGAATTAGTTAAGAGCTTTAAGACTGATGTAGCCTTACTATTAGGAGTTTCTGATTTAACTTTAGCTGCCGTTGATGATGCACCGGCTGAACTTGAACACTTTAGTGACAATTCAGCGGTTGCAGTCGAAAAGGCTACTGGTGAAGTTTGTGCTCGGTGTCGGATGACCAAGGAAGATGTTGGTAGCGACTCTGCTTACCCACAACTTTGTACGCGGTGTGCTCACATTGTACGGGAAAACTTCCCAGAAACAGTTGAAACTGGCTTGGAAGATTAATCTTTCCAGCGGAAAATATTTAAATGTTGTAAAATAAAAAGGCTGAGTAGTTTATCTCGGCCTTTTTGTATTTTCTAAAAATAATTAAAAGCCGATAGTAAACAGCCATATTGGTAAACGGAGGAATTAAAATGGAAGGAACAGTCAAATCATTCGACCGGGCCAAGGGCTGGGGATTTATCGAAGTTCCTGGGGAAGCGGATGTTTTTGTGCATATGCAAGCGATTGAACCAGCTAGCCGGCCATTAATGCAACCTGGACGGAAAGTGAATTTAGTTTTGGTGATGGGCCGGCGAGGTTGGCAAGCAGCGCATGTGAAGGTAAAGGCGGTAAAGATTCATGAATTTTGAGGAGAAAGTTTTACGGTCAGAAAAAATCTTTGAAGGTTATCTGATTCAAGTTGAAAAACAAACTGTCAAAACGCCAATGGGCAACGAAGCAAGCCGCGAAATTGTTCACCATGCTCCGGCAGTGGCAATTTTGATGGTCAATGATGATAACCAAATTGCTCTCATGAAACAATGGCGGGCGGCAATTCAAAAGGTGACCTACGAAATTCCTGCTGGCAAGGTTGACCAACGAGATCAAGGAAACGTTGAGCGCGCCGCTATCCGGGAAATGAATGAAGAAACTCGCCTAAAAGCTGGGCATTTAGAAAAAATTGACGGGGCCTACACTTCAATTGGCTTTTGTGATGAATACATTACCACCTTCTTGGCAACAGAATTGAGCCCGGTTGAAGAAGCACTACCCCAAGACGCTGATGAAGAATTGGCGATGTTCTGGGTTGATCAAGCCAAAGCTCTTTCAATGATTAAGGATGGTCAAATTGAAGATCAAAAGACCATTTCGGCAATCTATTACTGGGCGGCAACAACAAAGTAGCAATCTAAAAGAGGAAAGATGGATAAAGAACCGTTAACCAGAAGTGAGTATCGGCGTCAGCAGGCGCACAAGCAAACTGAGAATCCGCAAACTGAATCATCAGAGTTAACCAGAGAAGAAAGCTTACGGCTAACGAAAGCGCAATTAGAAGCGGAGCGAACGGCGCAATTAAAACATCGCTTAAACCTAATGATTATTGGTTTGGTGGTTGCGATCGTCATTGTTTATTTATTTTTATTCTTTGTAGGATAAAGAGGAGTGAGAAAATGAAGTTTGGAATTATCTGTGCAATGCCAGAAGAAATTAAAGAACTGACCGCGCAATTAACAGATAGTAAAGTAACGACTTTGGGTGATAAGCAATACCATGAAGGAAAGTTAAGTGATCAAGCAGTCGTCTTGGTTGAATCGGGAATTGGCAAAGTCGAAGCGGCTTTGACGGCCGAACACTTAATTGTCGACTTTGGTGCTGATGTGGTGATTAACTCTGGCTCTGCTGGTGGAATTGGGGAAGGTTTACATGTTGGCGATGTTGTAATTTCAACGGAAACTGCCTATCATGACGTTGATGTGACGGCCTTTGATTACGCATATGGTCAATTACCAGCTGGCCAACCCGCAAGATACAAGGCTTCAGAAAAATGGGTTAAAGCAATTGAACAAGCAGGTGAACAAACGGGTTTAACTATCAAGCGGGGGCTTATTGTGACTGGGGACCAATTTATTGCGAGTCAAGCCCAGATCGATCAAATTAAAAAGCACTTTCCAGATGCTTTGTCTTCTGAAATGGAAGGGGCAGCGGTTGCTCAAGTTGCTACGGACCATGAAGTTCCATACGTAGTTGTGCGGGCAATGTCAGATACTGGGGATGAAGAAGCGAATGTTTCTTTTGACGACTTTATCATCGAAGCTGGAAAACGCTCAGCGACAATGCTTTTGAAGTTATTTGCGGACTTAAAGGAAGGAAAGATTGCTTAATGTCTGAAATCTACCTTGATAACGCTGCTACGACCCCAATGACGCAGCCGGTGATTGATACTCTGGTTGATAACCTCCACCAAAGTTGGGGAAATGCTTCCACGGGGTATGGTTACGGAAGAGAAGCTAAACGGGTCTTAGAAGCTGCCCGTCATGTTATTGCCCAAAGTATCCATGCTGAAGATGATGAGATTGTCTTTACCAGTGGGGGAACGGAAAGTGATAACACGGCAATTATTCAAACGGCTTTAAGTCGTCAAGATCTTGGTAAACACATTATTACCACGGCGATTGAGCACGAAGCCGTCCTTAAGCCAATGAAGTACCTTGAGACCTTGGGCTTTAAGGTGACCTACCTCCCAGTTGATGAAACCGGTCAGATTTCACTCGCAGATTTTGATGCCGCTTTAGATGATGAAACGATCTTGGTTTCAATCATGATGGGAAATAACGAAGTTGGTAGTCACTTACCAATTGCGGAAATCGGCGAACGGCTAGTGGACCACCAAGCTTGGTTCCATACCGATGCTGTTCAAGCCTATGGATTATTGGATATTGATGTTAACCGCGATCACATTGATTTACTCTCAACTTCAGCGCACAAATTGAACGGACCCAAAATGCTTGGTTTCTTATACCGGCGGCGGGGAATTAATTTTCCAAGTTACCTCAAGGGTGGTGATCAAGAAACCAAGCGGCGGGCCGGAACAGAAAATGTCCCTGCAATTGCGGCCTTTGCCAAAGCGGTTGAAATCGATTCAGCCATGGAAAAGGCGGCGCGTCAAAAGCGTTACTTCGGTTTTAAAAAGCAAATTGTTGCTGGCTTAAAAGAAGCCGGGATTGACTTTGAAGTTAATGGTTCCATGGATCCTAATAACTTGAATCATGTTTTAAACCTCTGGATTAAGGGGATTTCTACCTATGTTTTACAAACTAACTTGGATTTAGCCGGGATTGCCGTTTCTGGTGGGTCAGCATGTACTGCCGGGAGCCTTGAGCCATCGCACGTTTTGGTTGCTATGTTTGGCGAAGCTTCCCCGCGGATCGAGGAATCCATCCGGGTTAGCTTTGGGGCTTTGAACACCAGTGATGAAATTGATCAATTTGTTACAACCCTAGTTAAAATCATTAACCGCATTAAGGGGGCAAAATAAGATGGAATTTTTACCAGCTGTCAAAGTGCAAGGGGATCAAGATACCTATGAAATCAGTCCCGAAATGAAGCCATATACCTTACTTGACCTTGGCTTTGAAAAAACCAAGCGGGGAAACTATAAGTACAGTGGTTCCTTAGACCGAAAGAATCCTTTTAAGCCCGCTGCTCGCTTGATCATTACGGTTGCCAGTGATTTAAGTGGTATGAAAATGGAAACGGTAAACGCAACGGGATTTAATAAGGTTAATATTTTTAAAAATGCTCGGAGTGAAGAATTTACCTTGCAATATCACTTCATTCTTGATGAAATGGTTGAACGAGGATTATTTGTGAAAAAGGATTAGTTTACGACTAGGGGTCTTGACCTCTAGTTTTTTAACATGACCGCTGATTAAAACTTTGGTACAATGGTCATTACTGGACATGCGACCTTCAATCGTAATTCGATCCAGAATCTATGAGAAATGATGGTGATTTATGCATGGCTGATAACAGTCAAACCCGTGTTGTTGTGGGGATGAGCGGCGGTGTCGACTCAAGTGTGACCGCCCTTCTACTTAAGCGTCAAGGATATGACGTGGTAGGGGTCTTCATGAAGAACTGGGATGATACCGATGAAAATGGGGTTTGTACGGCAACTGAAGACTATAAAGATGTCGCAAAGGTTGCTAGTCAAATTGGCATCCCATATTATTCCGTTAACTTTGAAAAGGAATACTGGGATCGGGTCTTCAAGTATTTCATTGCCGAGTACAAGAAAGGCCGGACACCAAACCCGGATGTAATTTGTAATAAGGAAATTAAGTTTAAGGCCTTTATTGAATATGCTAATCAATTGGGGGCCGATTACGTGGCGACGGGCCACTATGCCGACTTAAAGCGGGATGAAGATGGAAATGCCCACTTAATGCGGGCTAAGGATACCCATAAGGACCAAACTTACTTCCTTTCCCAACTTGACCATTCTCAATTAGCGAAGGTTATGTTCCCATTGGCAAACTATACCAAGCCAGAAATTCGTAAAATTGCTAAAGAAGCTGGTTTGGCGGTTGCAGATAAGAAGGACTCGGTTGGAATTTGTTTTATTGGTGAAGATGGGCACTTTAAGGAATTCTTGAGTCAATACTTACCAGCGCAACCTGGGAAGATGGAAACTTTGGACGGTAAGGTTGTTGGGGAACACGCCGGACTTATGTACTACACGATTGGCCAACGGCGGGGCCTAGGCCTTGGTGGAACTAAGGAAAATAATGATCCATGGTTTGTTGTTGGTAAGGATATGAGTAAAAATATTCTTTATGTTGGTCAAGGTTATGAACATCCACATCTTTACGCTACTCATTTGGAAGCTTCTGATATTCACTGGGTTGATGATGTGGTAGCACGTTATGGCCGCCACTTCCACTGTACGGCTAAGTTCCGTTATCGCCAAGTTGATGAGGGCGTTACGGTAACGATTGCCGATGATGACTCAATGGTAACTGTTGAATTTGATGAACCAGCTCGCGCAATTACGCCAGGGCAAGCAGTTGTCTTCTATGATGATCAAGAATGTCTCGGAAGCGCAATTATTGACCGTGCCTACAGTGGTGATAAGCAACTTCAATATGTCTAATTAATTTTGTTGGAGCTGGACAAAAGCTTTCAGTTTTTGCTGAGCTTTCGTCAGTAAAATAATTAAAAAAGTGAAGATATTAATTAATTTCCACTTTTTTAGCAAAATCTAACCAGATTCGCTAAATCTTTGCTATCATAGATTTAGAAATTGATAAAGGGATTAATTGGTGAGTGCGATGACGAAGATTTATTTTATTCGACATGGAAAAACTGAATGGAATCTTGCATCACGCTATCAAGGAGCCCACGGGGATTCGCCATTACTACCGGAAAGTTTAAAGGAGATTAAACTTTTAGCTAAGTATTTGGCGCCGGTTAAGTTTGCTCATGCCTATGTTTCACCGCTTTTACGGGCCCAAACTACGGCAAAAGAGTTAATCAAAGCTTTACCCCAACCGGTTCCGTTGACAACGGATGAACGATTACGGGAATTTGATCTTGGTAAGATGGAAGGCATGCGCTTTGTCGATGTTACTAAGCGTTGGCCGGACATTCAAGAAAATTTCCATCATCATGCTGATCGATATGATGAGCAAATTATTGGTGGAGAAAGTTTTTCCGCGGTAATCGCACGGTTTAAGGATGCAATTGGTGAGTATGTAGCTAAGAATCCGGAGCAAAACATTTTAGTTGTCTCCCATGGGGCAGCTTTAAATGCCGGAATTAACGGTTTGCTTGGTTTACCACTTGCTCATCTAAAAGATAAGGGTGGGTTAAGCAATACTTCTACTACGATTTTATCAACCGTAGATGGAAAAAGTTACCAGTTGTTGCAATGGAATGAGACTGGTTACTTACACAAGACAAAGGTCGACCCAACTGATACCATTTAGAGAGGTGTAAAAATGACTGAAAAAGTAAAACAAAAGCAAACTGAACAGCTCGTCCACCGCTTGGTAGAAGCGATCGACGAAGCGCCAGATAAGTTTAATAATTACTACGATTTAGGCTCTTTACTAACTCGACTCCAAGATTATGAACAAGCTGAAGAACTATTTATGAAGGCCTTAGGGCTTTTTGAGCCCAAGGGAGATCAAAAAGCCATCAACTTATTAAAATACGGGCTTGGAAATCTCTATTACTCAGTTGGTCAAGTTGATAAGGCAATTACTTATTACAACCAAATTGAGGATGCCAAGTTAAAGGGTGACTCATACTTGATGTTGGCGCAAAGCTACATGAAAAAGAAGCAATACAAGCAAGCCGTTGCTTACGGATTAACAGCCTTAGATCTACGGCCAGATGATCCTGAGATTGCTCAAGTTTTAGGTGATTCATGCTTAGCTTTAGGCGAATTTAAGTCAGCTAAGGATTACTATGATCGAATTCTTAAACGTCATCCCGGGAGAGCTGATACTCAATTTAATCGGGGCTTAGTTGCAATGGCGTTAGGTGAACCACATGAATCATTCCTAACTCATGCTAAGCAATTAGACTTGGATTATTATGAAAAGAGCGAGAAACGGATTGCGGATATTGAGCATACGCTCCAAGAGCTAGATGGTCATGCCAAAAAGTAAATTAGTTAATGAAGGGTCATTGACGGGGGTAGTGCAAGCCATTACCTTTGCCGATGGCTTCTTTCGTATTCTGGTTGTTAGAGTTGTGCGGAGTAGTTTTACTTGGTCATTACCTGAAATTACGGTTAGCGGACCAATTGGTGAGGTACTAGAAGGTGAGTTATATCAATTTACCGGGCATCTTGTGATAAAACCACGCTTTGGTCAGCAGTTTGCAGCACGGCGAGCTAAAAAAATAGGTTAGGGAGGACAAATGGCAAATCAAGGTAACTTTGGTCCCGTTGAGCACAGTGATAAGGTAACTACCACCGGGCCAACTTCCTTTATTGGGAAGGTAAAGGTGGTAATTTTTGAACGGGGGCTTTTTCGGATTGCAGCAATTAGTGTTGAAGAGAAAAATTTTGAGTGGGATCAAGGAGAAATTACCGTTAAGGGCCAACTTGGCGAAATTATCGAAGGTGATCGTTATGAATTCGAAGGCCGGGTTGTCGAAGATAAACGCTATGGTTTGCAATTTGCTTGTTCCGGGGTCCATGTCGTTCTCCCCCAAAACGCCCCGCAACTAGCAACCTTTGTGAAATACCATGGGGTTAAATTACATGCGCCCAAGAAGTCCAGCCAAGCCGTCTTTAAGGCGTTAGGAACGACTGCAATGAAACAAGTGACTGATGATCCGACCGTTCTTAAGCAGGTTGCCGGTTTTGGTATTGGTGACCAAGAGCGGCTAATTGATTTCTTTACGACCCATGATTTTGGAAATACGACTGGTAAGATTATTGAGCAGCTGAAGCAGTATGGCTTATCCGAACGGCTAGTTAACCTAGTTTTTGACCATTTTGGGATTCAAACCTTAACCAAAATTACCACTAACCCGTACGTTTTAACTGATCTTGAAGATTACGAGCTATCTTTCCATCGGGTCGATGAACTTGCTCACCAATTTTTTAGAATGACAAATGATGATCCTCGTCGCCTACAAGCAGCTATCTTAGTGGCGAGCCGAAATTTAACTAACCAAAGTGGTGATAGTTGGGTTCCTAAAAACCAGCTCTTAAATGCGGCTTATCGGTTACTTAAAGGTGGTCAGTCAGAGCTTTTGGAGCAGGAATTTACGAATCTTGTTGCCGATGAGCGCTTGGTAGTTGAGGGAGAACAAGTTTACCCAGCGGCTTTATCCCAAGCCGAATGGCAAATTGCGGATTGTTTACGGACACTTCTAGTGGATTCAAAAGTTAAAATTCCAAGTGACAAACGGCTGAAGACAAAGCTAGCTGCAGTTGAAGCAGAGCAAGACTTTGATTATGACGAGGTCCAACGAAAAGCGATTTCCATGGCGCTTAAGCAACCGCTTCTCTTGTTAACGGGGGGACCTGGTACCGGGAAAACAACGATTGTTAAGGGAATTGTGAATACCTTTTTAAAACTCGACCCTTCTGCTTCACCAAGTGATGTACTTTTAGTTGCGCCGACTGGGCGGGCAGCTAAGCAAATTAGTGCGGTGACCGGGATTGAAGCTTCGACGATCCACCGGCTCTTAGGGTTAACGGCGGATATTACCGATGATGACTTAGTAAATGCTAATTTTGAAGAATTAGATGGTAAGTTGTTAATCGTTGATGAAATGTCAATGACGAGCTTGACCTTGTTTGCGGCATTAATTAGTGCTGTTGGTCCGGCGACACGGGTGGTCTTGGTCGGGGACTTTGACCAATTGCCATCAGTTGGACCTGGGCAAGTCTTCCGGGACCTTTTGGCAGTTGAAACTCTCCCACAAATCCGTTTAACCCATATTCATCGGCAAGCGGCGGATTCGTCAATCATTCCCTTAGCCCAAAAGATCAATGCTGGGGAGGTAACTCCAAGTTTATTTGCGCCAGGTGATCCGGGAAAATATGCTCATCGGCGCTTTTTCCCGGCTAATTTGGCGGCTGTTCCGGAAATGATTACTCAAGCCATGAAGCTTTATCATGAACGCCATGGTCTGTCTTTTATGGATATCCAATTGTTAGCACCAATTCATGCTGGCCTTGCTGGAACCCAGTACCTAAATACCTACTTGCAAAAAGCGTTAAACCCACCAGAAGCCTCAAAACCGGAAGTAGAATTAAATCCCAACCGGATTTTTCGGGTCGGCGATAAGGTGATGCAGACCGTAAATGACCCAGATAAAAATGTCTTTAATGGCGACCTGGGGTTAATTACTTCGATTGAAGGAGTGCGGGCTAAAAATACAAGTGCGGACACCAAAATTAATCTTAAATTAGTAGTTGATTTTGATGGAACCGAAGTTGAATATACCCGCCCCCAAGACGCCGGGGCGTTACAACTGGCATATTGTATGACGATCCATAAGGCCCAGGGAAGTCAGGCACCAGTCGTGATTTTGCCGATGGTGATGGATTATTTTCCCAACAGTCTGACAGCGCCGACGATTATGCGACGGAACTTACTGTATACCGCTGTGACTCGGGCGGCTCAAGCCTTAATGATGATTGGTGATCCCCGGTCTTTCGTGCGTTGTGCTGAGACGGCAACTAATTATCGCCACACCACCCTTAGCCAACGGATTGAAGATTTGTTGGCCGGTGAAAAGAAAACACCGGCTGAACCACAAGCAAAGTCGGCTGAAAAAAAGGTGATTAAGGATGAAGAACCCCCGTCTCCGTCTGCTGATCCCAACTTAACGACCGGGGATGATGTACTGCCCTTTGATAAGCAAGCAACTAGCGTTCCTATATCAGATAAGAAACCTTTACCAACAGAATTAACACCTGCAATGGTGCTGGAAAATCAGGTTGATCCAATGATTGGCATGGATGGGGTTACCCCCGCTGATTGTTAAGCGTCTATCAATTTTGATCTTGGCTAGATTCTGCTTGCAATTCTGGTCTGAACTTGTGATAATTAGCTTGAATTGGTGTTTCAATTAACTCAGAAGGATGGAAAAATGACTGAAATGAAGAATGCGGAACAAGTCCGTTTATTTGCTTTGAATTCAAATCGGCCCCTTGCTGAAAAAGTGGCTGACTTATTGGGGATGCCGCTCAGTGATTGTACGGTGAGTCACTTTGCGGATGGTGAAATCGCGGTTACGATTGACGAAAGTGTCCGGGGTTGTGAAGTCTACGTTATTCAAGCTGTTTCAGACCCAGTAAACACAAACTTGATGGAATTACTCATCATGGTGGATGCCTTACGCCGGGCGAGCGCCAAGCAAGTTAATGTGGTCATGCCATACTATGGGTATGCGCGGCAAGACCGGAAGGCGCGTTCGCGGGAACCAATTACAGCCAAATTAGTGGCGAACCTGTTGGAAATGGATCAAATCAATCGCCTTATTACGATTGATTTACATGCGCCTCAGGTTCAAGGCTTTTTCGACATTCCGGTCGATCATTTGATGGCGGCGCCAACGTTGATCCAATACTTTATTGATCATCAACTAACGGATGATATTGTGGTCGTTGCGCCTGATCACGCTGGGGTAAACGTGGTGCGGCGCTTTGCCGAATTAATTGGTGGGGCCCCGATTGCAATTGTTGACAAGCGAACGGAAGCCCACCGTGGCCTTGAAGAAGATGAGCACATGCCAGATTTGATTATTGGGGATGTTAAGGGAAAGACGGCAATTGTGGTTGATGATATTGTCGACACTGGTAACCGAATGACGTCTTCCGCTGAATTATTAAAGAAATTTGGCGCTAAAGATGTTTATGGGGTTGCCACCCATGCAGTTCTCTCTGGGAATGCAGTTCAAGCGTTACAAGCTTGTGATGAATTAAAGCAAGTAATTGTGACGAATACAATTTCCGTACCGGAAGACAAGCGGATTGCTAAGTTAGTTTGCTTGTCAGTGGCACCTTTGATTAAGGAGGCCTTAGTACGGATTCATAATCACGAATCCATTCATAGCTTGTATAAGCTTCGTGATCATCAAAATGATCAATAGGAAAAATTGATAAAGTTAGTGGGATTTAAGCTAAATATACTAAAGGCTAGGGAGAAATCGAATTTTCTTCCTAGCCTTTTTAATAATTGTTAAAATTGTTTATAAAAATAATTAGCATGATATCATTAACTACAAGCCCCGCTAAATAATTATAAGTATATAAAAGTTGCTTACATAATGATATTTAAAACGTTTCATAAAGTTAATTATTGATAAAATATATCATAAACATTCGCGAAAAAATGTGAATATTTTGTTGACGAAACACATCGGGGGGGGATAGAATTTTCACTGAAAAACAATAACTACGCGATTTGCTAGTTCGTAACATTTAACAAAAAAAGCCTAACAAGGTTAG
>DHKFI23501__coassemble_590_pt1 | contig 40962 bp, 37 predicted proteins | sample DHKFI23501__metabat2_high_PE_018 | metagenome-assembled genome bin DHKFI23501 | reverse complement strand
AAAGAAACAGGATCACCAAAATGCCAGTGTTTCATAATTTTTATAATCACAACTGCGTAAGTAACAGCGCCAATTGCGCCAGTTGTAAGCAATGTACCCATCCAATTATCATTAGTTTCATACATTTCAAAATATGCTGGGGGAGCTATTGCAATTTGAAAAAAGTAAATAATCCATAAAAGGCGAAATATATTTGAGTTAATCAGCTTGACAATTTGTTGCGCATAAGACAAATTAAATATTACATAAACACCTAGAGCTATTAAACTACCCAGAATACCTACTGGATTAACCGCTCCAATAAAGCCTAATACATTTCCAATTGAAAATGAGATTATGAAGGGTTGCGCCAAAAGCTGAATTATTAGATTGATTGTCTTTATAATTGGTTGAAATTTAATTCTTGCATCAATTAAATCAAGCATTAAAATTACCATTGCCGTCATCCAAATAACCCACTTATTTGGATGATATATGGCAATCGTCAAAAAAATATAGATAATACTAAAGATTTAAATTTAAAGCAAAAATTATAATAATTTACCATAAGTATACTTTCCTTATTCTCTAATATTTAATTAGATAGAAATATGATAATCAAGCAAATTGTTAGTTCATAACGGTTATTTTCCTTATCGCCGCTTGATTTTGGGTGAAACTTTTTACTCAATCTTTGCTAAGTTTAGCGCTCCAGATAGGAACATGACTTCAAAAAAGTGGTTATCTCCTTGAGGTTATCCTGTTCTAGCATTATATCCCGCATAATCCAGTTTTCCTAGATGATCTGACACTCTAAATAAGGACTTAGCTTGAATCTAGCCTTGTTGGCTTTCACACCTGATTGTCCTTATTACCGTATCAGATCGGGGAGATCATTTAATTCCACCACAACTTAATCAACGCTTGGGTTCCGTCGTTACCAAGTTTTTTCTCGTCGACGAGGGTGGTGTAGAGTTGTTTGGCAAGAGCGGTGCCGGGAAGGTTTAAGTGCATCGCTTCGGCTTCGTCAACGGCAATTCGCAGGTCCTTTAAGAAGTGCTTGGTGAAGAAGCCAGGTGTGTAGTCGCCCTTTAGGATTCGTGGTCCATAAGTTCCAAGGCTGAAGTTTTCGGCAGCACCACCTTGCAAAGTTTGGATCACTTGGGCAGGGTCCAAACCGGTTCCTTTAGCGTAAACTAAGGCTTCGGTTAACCCGGTCATTGTTCCTGCAATCATGATTTGATTGGCCATCTTGGCGTGTTGACCAGCACCGTATGGACCAAAATAGTTAACCTCTTTAGAAAATTCACTGAAAAGAGTTTTCAGATCATCTAGAACGCTTCGGTCGCCACCGGCCATGACAGTCAAAGTCCCGTTTTTAGCACCAATATCACCACCAGAGACAGGGGCGTCAATTACGCGTACTTGTTTGGCTTCACCAGTTTCACCAATCTTTTTCGCTAATGACGGCTTACTGGTAGTCATGTCGATAAGGACTTGGCCCGGATGAGTATTTGCTAAAATTCCATTTTTGCCGAGATAAAGCTCTTCAACATCAGTTGGGAACCCAACCATAGTAAACAATACATCCACTTGCTTGGTTAATTCTGCTGGACTACCGACCCAGGTTGCCCTCGGTTCAGAACCGCTTGGGCATGTACTTTAGTCCGATTGAAGACTTTAACAGCTTCACCGTGTTGCAAGAGATTTGAAATAACCCCCGAACCCATGACACCAGTCCCAATGTACCCAATTTGCATGTTAATCACTCCTTGTCGCATTATAAAAAGGATGAGCATAATTATTCAACTCATCCTTTATTATAATCTTAAAGTTGATTTAAGGCTTGCTTCAAATCGGCTAACAAGTCTTCTTCATCTTCAATCCCAACAGAGAAGCGAATTAATTCATCCTTGATCCCATTCTTCAAACGAATTTCCCGAGGGATGGAACCATGAGTCATTACTGCCGGAACTTCAATTAAACTTTCAATTCCACCAAGGCTTTCCGCCAAATCAATCAACTTCAAGCTTTCAACAAACTTTTTAGCACTGAGCCCTTCCTTGAGTTCAAAGGAAACAATGGCCCCAAAGTGCTTCATTTGCTTAGTAGCAATTTCATGGCCAGGAAAATCTGGCAAACCAGGGTAGAGGACCCGGTCAACACGGGGGTCGTTAACCAAGAAGTCAACAACCGCTTGGGCATTTTCATGGTGGACGCGCATCCGGGCACCAAGGGTTTTAATTCCCCGTTGTAAGAGCCAGGAGTCATCAGGGCCTAAAACGGAACCAATTGAGTTTTGGAGGAAGGCCAGTTGTTTTGCAATAGTTTCATCATTTGTAACTGCTAAACCAGCAACCACGTCAGAGTGGCCCCCAAGGTATTTTGTCGCTGAATGAACAACTACGTCGGCACCCAGTTGAAGTGGATTTTGGTTGTATGGGGTTGCAAAAGTGTTATCGACAATTGTCTTTACCCCATGGGCTTTAGCAATCTTAGCAATCGCTTCGATATCCGCAATTTGTAAGAGGGGGTTGGTTGGCGTTTCAAGGTAAACAGCCTTGGTCTTTGCTTGGATGGCTGCTTCAACATCGACTGGGTTTTGCATGTCAACAACCGTGAATTCCATGCCAAACCGCTTAAGCACTTTATTGATAAGCCGGAAAGTTCCCCCGTAAACGTCAGAGCCAACAACGAAGTGGTCACCGTTTGAGAACATGGAGAAAACCGCATGGATGGCTGCCGAACCGGAAGCAAAGGCAAAACCGGCTACCCCACCTTCGAGTTCAGCGATTAACTTTTCGAGTGAAGCCCGGGTCGGGTTACCAGTCCGAGCGTATTCCCACTTTGGTTCACCACCCAAAACGTGTTGGTGGAAGGTTGAGGAACGGTAAATTGGCGTTGAGACTGCCCCGGTGGTTGGATCTTCACTGTATCCACCGTGAATTAAACGTGTATTGAACTTCATTGAACTTAAAATCCTTTCATTTTTAACATATTGAATTTTACTAATTGAACATAGTTTATCCTTACAAAAAATTAGTGTCAATCAATCTGCGAAAAAAGATAATTAACGATAGAAGAGCTTGTTGTATAATAATCCTATTCAGCTTAAAAAACGGAGGGAAAGTTATGCTTTATCATGCGGCCTTAGTTTTGGAAGGTGGGGCTATGCGGGGCCAATACTCAACCGGAATTACCGATGCGTTTTTAAAACACCATCTTGAATTTGAAAGTGTAATCGGCGTTTCGGCCGGGGCTCTTTGTGGCGCCCAATTTGTTTCAAAACAATATGGACGGATGGTCCATGTAAATACCACCTACCGTCATAATGCCGATTACATTTCAATGCGGCGACTACTTAAGAAAAAAGAAGTCTTAAACCTAGATTTTCTTTTTGAAGATCATGGATGGGATTGGCATAACTTTGATGAACGGGCCTATGAACGGTCCGCTTCCCATTTTACGATTGTTGCAACCGAATTAACTTCGGGGAAGGCGGTCACTTTTACTGACCCAATAGGTAAAGAATTAGAAACGGATTTAAAGGCTTCAAGTTCGATGCCTTTCTTCACCGCACCGCAAAAGACAACAGCTGGCGAATGTTTGGATGGGGGCTTAGCCAATTCAATTCCCTTTAACATTGCCCAAGAACAAGGCTTTGATAAAATTGTGGTTGTTCGGACCCGACCAAGTGATTACCGGAAAAAGCCAACCAGGAATATCTTAAAGGAAATGTTTGAACATGGCTTCAAGGACTATCCCAAGTTTGTGGAAACCGCAATCAAGCGGCCAGAAATGTATAACCAGCAAGTTAAGGAATTAAACCGCTTGGTAAACCAACGCCAGGCGTATGTTTTTAACCCCAACAATACAATTAAGGTTGGCCGATTAGAAAACAATACGAAGAAAATCCAAAAGCTTTATCAACAAGGAATGGAACAAGCTGAAGCGGAATTACCGGCCTTATTGGCTTATTTAAATGAGTAAACCAATTGACCTGCAAATTAGTCTTCGGTAAAATGCTTTTTGGAATGAACAATAAAGTGAGGTCATGAAAATGCGACGAGTAGCGATTGTAGGAGCCGCCCGGACACCAATTGGAAAAATGGGGGGCATACTTTCATCACTCTCAGCGGTTGAATTAGGAACAATCGCAATTCAAGCAGCGCTTCACCGGGCTCAAGTTGAGCCAACTGCAGTTAATGAAGTATATATGGGGATGGCCATCCAAGCTGGGCAAGGACAAAACCCAGCGCGTCAAGCAGCAATGCACGCCGGTTTACCTGAGACAGTTCCGGCAATGACGGTCAACGTTCTGTGTGGTTCAGGAATGCAGGCAATTTCTTTAGCAGCCAAGCAAATTCTGCTGGGGGATGCTGAGATCATGGTTGCCGGTGGAATGGAAAGCATGTCAAACGCCCCTTATATTTTGAAAAAGGGCCGGTTTGGTTATCGTTTTGGAAATAGTGAGTTAGTTGATAGCCTAAGCCAAGATGGCCTAACGGATGCCTTTTATCACTACCCAATGGGAATGACAGCGGAAAACCTTCTTGACCGGTACCCAGTTTCGCGAGAAGACTTAGATGCTTTTGCCTTGCAAAGCCAGGAACGAGCCATTAAAGCGACAGAAAGTGGTCGCTTCAAGGATGAAATCGTTCCGGTAACCGTTAAAACAAAGAAGCAAACGGTTGTAGTTGACGAGGATGAACCAATCCGAGAGACTTCAATGGCCGCTTTGGCAAAATTAAAGCCGGTCTTTAAAGAGGGTGGCGATGTGACTGCCGGTAATTCGTCGGGAATTAATGACGGAGCTGCCGCTGTAATCCTAATGGACGCCGAAAAGGCTGAAGCAGACGGTTATTCAATTCTTGGTTACTGGATCGACGGAAACTTAGTAGGAGTTGATCCAGCCATTATGGGAATTGGACCCTTACAAGCGACCAATAAGTTGATGAAGAAACATGCTTTACAAGCAGACGATCTTGATTTGGTTGAGGTCAATGAAGCCTTTGCGGCACAATCAGTGGTCACGATTCGAGAACTCGGTTTAAATCCCAAAATTGTCAATGTTAATGGAGGCGCAATCGCCCTTGGTCATCCCCTTGGTGACTCCGGTGCTCGGATCATTGTCACTTTGCTCTATGAGATGCAAAAGCGGCAATCAAAGCTTGGCTTGGCCTCCCTTTGCATCGGTGGTGGCATGGGCGCAGCAACTTTGATTGAACGTACTAAATAATCAAAAAAAGAGTTATTCCGATTTTGAATGGAATAACTCTTTTTTCATAACTTGTGATCACTCAAGATTCTCCATATAATGAAAATTAAGAATAAAAAAGGCGGATTAATTATGTTAGCAGTTTATGATTTAAAGAACCAGCGAATGTTAAATCACCCTGATTTTTGGGAATTAGTCACCGGTTTTGATTCATTTTACGGAGTGTCATTTGTTAGTTCGTTTAAGATAATTGAAAATGGGCTCCTTCCACGATTTAAGACCGTTAAGTTAATATTGGGGATGGAAGATAACCGGACCGGTCAAAAGATGGAACAAGTTTACAACGTTCCTCGCCGAGTCCAAGAGCTCGAAGTAGCGAGTGATACCTTTCTGGATCGGATTAGTGATGGCAGTCTTCAACTCCGTTTCACCAAAAAGGACCTCTTTCACAGTAAGTACTTTTTACTCGAAAATGAGACTGACTTTGTCCTCTTTAATGGCTCAATGAACCTTACTAAGCAAGCGATGACTAAAAATCATGAAATGGTTTGGATGTATCGGGGACAAAAGGACCAACCGGATGATCAAGCTATCTATCAAGCTCATAAAGCATTATTTGAAACAAATTTCACTGAAGATAGTACCGATTACCTAAGTCGAAAGCTAATTGACCAAATTCGGGGAAAAGATCGCCAAACGATGACAGCTATTCTAACGGATGAAGTCGCAAATGAGGTCGAAACTAAAGTTAGCTTATCTAAAGATGAAATTACGGCGGTCAGTGATGATCAAGCCCGGGAAAAGGTCTTAAGACCGCACTGGGTTAAAGCGGTTCAAGCAGTTTATACACCAAAAGGAAATAAACGCCGGGACCAAAATCAAGCGAACGAAAATGCCAAAGTTCTCTATTACCAAGCCTTTGCTCAAACTGAAAAACGTGCTATCCAAGAAAATGAGCTCTATCCGATGCCAATGTGGACTTACGACGAAGATGAACAGGCTATCCTAGTCCAAAATACGGTTACCAATCAATATGAGACCTTGGTCGAACCTAAGCTAACGCACGAAGACGTTGAAACCTTCGTTGATGTGGTTGATAGTTTTCGGACAAATAAGGTGCGGGATGAAAGCTTACAAGCCCTCACTGCTTTTCTCTATCTAATGACCTCACCGTTAATTTGGAAGATCCAGGAAATCTACCGTCACTCTAACTTCGGCCGTTCTGCAGATCAGATTCCCTTAACACTAGTTTTGATTGGTCGGGGAACCACCGGGAAAACTTTGCTTGTCCGGGACTACTTTAAGCCCTTTACTGGTGATACTTCACCGAGTGTCCAATATTCTGAGATCAATAGTTCTAATAGTGCCCGGAGTGAACGGGCGGTGAACTTCTTAGACCATTATCTACGGTCACAACGCTTCATCTCGCCAATGATTATTGATGAACTTTACGAAAACTTCTTTCATTCGAAAGTAGCGACGAACGCAATTAAACAATGGTCAAATACGATTACTGGGATTCACAACACCAGCGTTTTTGCTATGAATCACAATGCCTCCAGTAAGGGGATTAATAACCTCGAAGAAATTACCAAGCGGGTCTATTATCTATCATTTGAAGCCGGTTGGTTACCGCAAGTTGATCAAAAATACGATTATCATATTTTAGAAAATAGCCTTAATGATCACCTATATCGGACGGTTGTTTACCGGTTAAACGAGCGCTTAAATCACCTTTCGGGAGATGAAGAAAGTCGCCTAGTTCAAGATTACCTCAGTTTAACCCGGGAAATTTTAAAAGAAATTTTAACTGAATTTGGTTTTGGGAACCGCTTAACTACGATTATTAATCGTCATTATGACTACAAACAGGACCAAAACAAGACGATTTGGCGGATGCTTTTAGCCGAAAATAACTTCAAGAACGTTTACTTTACTGATGGGGATGATCAGCATTTCACAGTCTCCAAGGCGATTTTTAATGACTTAAAGTCGAATATGTACCAAAACAATAATGAAACCCTAGATAACTATTTCAATATGTTACCGCGGGAACTCGGGATTGGGATTGTGCAAAACGATATTGGGATGATCCTAAATATCGATAAATTCGATCAATTTATTGGCGAACCACTTGTCCGACGCTACTACGAACGGCAACATCAAAAGGATCACCAACAAGATGCTTTGAGTCAATTAATCGCTCTTCAGCAAGAAGAAAGTAGGCAGCGAGTAATTGCAGATCAGAAACGCGACCAGCTCCTAAATGAGCTTGCTAAGAAACAAACTCAGAAATCACAGGGTTTCCTTGGAAGGCTGTTTGGGAAAAAGTAAAAAATCGGTCAGTGAGAATTTTTTCTCCTGACCGATTTTTTACTTCAATTTAGCCGACATTGCTAATTCATCAAAAAACTTGAAAAAGGCGTCCTTATCAGCCTTAGTTACCAAGGCCATTGGGGTACCATGAGGATTCCGTTCCGTTCGTCCAGCAGCCGCGCCATTAGTTCGAACAATCGAAGTAGTTTTTTCTGTTTCGACCAGTTCCGGCTTCAAGGCGGCGAGCGTGGTTAAAACGTCCCAGAGGTAGTATACCGAGTTGGCTTCGTAGGAAAGAACCAGGGAATAACCTTGGCCAATTAAGTCAAAGGCCGGATATTGGCGTTTACTTGCCCAGTGTAATTGAAGTTCCTTAGTTAACGGGATTTCTTCGGTGCTTTCCAATCCGACCATTTGCAGGTCAAGCTTTGATTGCCAAACCCGGGCTACGGCTTCAGGGTCCCAGAAGGCGTTCCATTCGGCTGTTCCGTCAAAACCAGGTTCAGAAACGTTTCCGTGACCGTCAAGGGAGCCACCCATCCAGTAAACCTTTTCGATCTTACTTTCAATCGTTGGGTCAGTATCTAGGGCCATTGCCAAGTCTGAGATTGGACCCGTTAAGATTAGGGTTACCGGACCATCGGCGTTGTTAATCTTTTCAACCATGTCTAAATGGGCTGGTAATTCGGCTTCGGGAGTTTGGATTGTCCCGTGTTCGTTGAGGATTGGGAAATGGTTAAATGAGAATGAACTTAAACGCCATTCTTTAGGGAATTGATGGTGGGGACGGGCACTTGATTTAGCCACTGCTAATTGATCATTGCGCAAGTTGAAACGATCAATGATCTTCCGCGAAGCTTCCGTGGCGGGATCTTGATAGCCATCAGCGTCAACAACCCCAACTCCGAGTAACTTAATATCAGGAGCCTGGAGTAATAATAACAGAGAAACTAAATCATCAACATTGCCGTCGTGGTCAAAGTAAATGTTCTTCATTTTAAGATCATCCTCCTTAATGATAGTCAGATTGTAACATTGATTGTCGATAATCACAAACAATATTAGTTTGTTGTTTGGCTAATGTTCATATCAAAAAAAACGGATATCAGTTAGAGTTGCCTGATATCCGTTTTTTATCAATGAAACATTACTGGCTTATCATATTTTTTCATGAGATGGCGGAGCGAAGCACGGTGATGTTGGTTAAACTCAACATCGGTAAAATCGTAGTCAAGGTGGGAGCGGTCAATTACGCCGACGTAGTGAGTATAATCTTCATGACCTTCTAGCGGTTCCATCTCGACCCGTTCAAGGACTTTCCGACCCAGTAAAAAGGCATCCCGTTTCGTTGGCGTTGGTTGTTTAGCAAGGGTTAGAGCCGTCCGGAGATAACGATTAGAAGGGGTTCGGGTAACTGGTAAACGTTTTGGAAAGGCTGCTAACCGTTCCTTAGTAGGAGTGCCACCAACGAGTTTGGTAAGTTTAGTTTCGTGCTCTTCAATGGATGGCGCATTTGTTAGGATCCCGTGAGGGGCTTTTTTGATCGTTAATTGTTCGCTTGTTGGTTCGATTAAATAAGTCCCGGTATCATCATTTAAAATCCAATGGAAGGGGTGAATGATGTCCCTGTCGTACCATTGTTGACTGATAATTGCGATTTGACTTAAGTGATCAGCAACTTCTTGGACACTCTTGTGTTGAGTTAGGATCCAGGTAATCACGTCTTGAGGGGTTAGATTAATTCGGTAAAACTGAGGGGTATCATAATAAGCCACTTGATTTGGGAAATACAACTCAGCACAAGCCAAACCAGCAGAGTTGACGGCATCCCCAATTAGATAATGTCCATCTGCCAAGCGCATCCCCCCTAAAAGGGCGTACTTCCCCGTCAAATACTTTTCACTCGGCCGAATTTGCCACTGGTAGCCGGCTGGAACGTAGGTTAAGCGCCATGGGGTAGCTTTAAGGGGAAAGTCCATTGTCCGACCAAAATAAGTATTTTGAGCGCGGTCTTTAAAGGTGATTGCTGTACACATTTTAGGTTTCCTCCGGATTTTCATGACTAATTTGCGCTAAGGCATCTTTTTGGACTTGTTGATCCACGTGAGTGTAAAGATCGGTCGCTGATGTACCTTTCTGTCCTAACTGTTGCGAAACGAGCACTTGGTCTTTGGTAATGGCATATAGTTCCGATGCTAGGGTGTGGCGGAGCTTGTGCGGTGTTAAGGGATGACCAAAGGCGGCAGAGTATTTACGGACGAGTCGTTCAATATTATTCGCACTAATCCGTCGGGTTTCACCGTGATAATTAGTCAAAAAGAAGGCAACATCCTTTTTTAATGCATGATACCGTTGCGCGCGAATCGCTTGGTAGCGTTTGAGGTAGGGAATCGTCCAGGGGGCAATGGGGACACTGTCCTTTTGGCCCCCTTTACGGGTCACATCAAGCATATTTTGTTGCCAATTAAGGTCGCCAACGTTTACGTTCGCAGCTTCAGAAACCCGGACGCCGGTACCTAGGATCAAAGCGATAATGGCCAGGTCTCGTTCACCATTAATTTTGAAAGCCGTTTGGGCCCGTTTATCGCATTGCTTTGGGTATTCCTGTTCAATGAAATCTAAAAAATCAAATTTTTGCTGTCCCCGATACATATGAGAAGCCAGGGCATGGGCACGATAATTTAAAGTTTGAGTACTGTTTAAAGAAGGGATTTTCAACATCACATTCCGGTCAAAATATGGTTCCCCGTTATTATTATCCGCTGTAATGGTTAAAAATTTAAAAAGTGACCGCAGGGCATTAATTGACCGATTGATTGAAGTCGCTGAATTTTGCTGTCCTCGCGCATTGGTACTGTGCTTTAAGTAGTCAATATAAAGCATCACATCGTCTCGTCGAAGGTTAGCTAAGGTCCCTGTTTCAATCATGGAATTGGACGTTGCTTTACAAATTTGATTGATCCGCAACCAAGTAAAAAAGCGACGAAACTCGGTTAAATACTGGTATGTCGTGGTAACTGAATGGTTGGTTCCCCGATAATAGGCTCGTACATAATCTGGTAAATTAGTTAATTCTTCTTCAATTAATTTATGGTAACGATCGGCTTCCACAAAACCCCTTCTTTCAACGTTTTCTTTCCATTCTATCATTATCTGTTTGAAAAGAAAGTCATCAATGCAATTCAATAATTAATGATTCTATACATTTAAACGTTTAAAGATACAAGCTTGATAGATAGGGAAAAGAATTAGCACACAATTGATTAGTTTGGTAAAATATAATCAATGAAATCGATTACATAGAAAAGGGGATTAAGATGCCAATTACCAACACTAAATCTAACCAAGTCCAAATTCTCTCGATGTTAAAGTTAAATATTCGGCCAGTTCAGCCAACTGAGCGGGATTTAACAACCCTCCAAGCAATTGCGACCGAGAGTTTCATGGCAACCTTTAGCCCTTATAATACATTGCAGAGCGTCGTTGACTATACCAGTAATAATTACAACCTCTCCAAACTTCAAGCTGAAGTTGAAGCACCGACTTCACGGACCTTTTTTCTTGAAGGAAACGGCCAACCAATTGGCTATTTAAAGCTTAATTGGGGGCCAACGCAGACAGAAAGTAATTTCCCAGCAGCAATGGAAATCCAACGCATTTACTTACTCCCCCGGTATTGGGGTGAACATCTCGGCAACTATCTGATGGAATATGCCAAAGAACACGGTTTTAAGCAAGCTTGGTTAGGTGTTTGGCAAAAGAACCAACGGGCCCAGGGCTTTTATCATCGTTACGGTTTTAAGCAAGCCGGAACACATGAATTCTATATGGGAGATCATTACCAATGCGATGACCTTTTGTTAAAGGAAATCCAATAGCTTTATTGCAAATGCAATTAAAAATAGTAAACTAGATCCGAGGGAGGGATGAAATGACCACAATTTTACGGGAAATTGGGACGATTGCCCGGGCACTAGATTCAATTGCGAACGTTGAGTTCAAGCAACACCAGCTCGCGGCCAGTACCTTTACCTCGTCCAGATTGCGGAACGCCCCGGCATCATTGCGGATCAACTTTCCAAACTCCTTAAGGTTGATCGGGCAACGGTTTCTAGAGCGGTTAGTAAATTGGCCGCTCAAGGGCTAGTTATCCGACAAATCGATTCTCAAAATCAGCGCTTAAAGCATTTATACGTGACCGATTTGGGACGGATCCGAGCGGATTTAATTGAACGGGAGAATCGATATTCCGAAAGGGTTGCCCAGGCGGGATTGTCTACGAGTGAACAAGCCCAATTGAAACAATTATTGGGGCGGGTAGCGAAAAACATTGGCGCTGATTGGGAACAAGTTAAAGCGGGGATGTACCGCAAATACTAGTGAGAAAGGATGAAGTGAAAGTTGAAGGTAGTTGGTTTATCTGGTTCTGTCGCTGGATCACAGACGATTACAACGATGCGCGAAGTTGAAAAAGAAATCGGGCGTTCTTATGGAACCGACGTTGAATTTCAACTCCTTGACCTACGGGATTTAAAGGTTGAACCGAGTGACGGACGTGATTTTCATGAATATGAAGGAGACACCTTAAAAGTCGCCACTGCGCTTGATAAAGCGGATGCCATTGTGATTGCAACGCCAATTTTTCAAGGCTCAATTCCGGGCGTCTTAAAGAACGTCTTGGATCTATTGCCAGAAGATGGTTTGCGAGATAAAGCAGTTGGCTTTATCGCCAATGCTGGATCTCCTCGTTTCTTTTTGGCAGCTGAGTACCAATTAAAACCGGTTTTAGCTGCTATGAAAGCAAAAGTGGTAACGAATAGCGCTTTTGTTGAAGCCCGGGAAATTTACCGGACGGAGATTATTGAAGATGAGACGAAACATCGAATTGACCAAGTAGCGCGGGAAACGGTTGATTTAGCCCGTTACTTACAATCAAAGGAGGATTGATTGATTATGTTGGATAATGTTACTGTTGACCAAAGTTTCTTTGATACTTTTCCAGGAGCCCAAGTAAATATTTTGTTTGCAGATGGGATTGATAACCATAACGCAAAACTTTCTGAAGCTGAACGGCGGAAGATGCTAAATCAAGCCATGGACCAAGCAGCGGACGAATTTTTAGGCGAAGCCCAATTTGCTAAGAATCCGGTGGTCGCTGAATGGCGGACGGCTTACCAAGCCTTTAAGAAGAAGAAGGGTGCTCGTTCTTCAATCGAAGCGCTCTTAAAGCGGGTTGACAAAGAAACCGGGATTTCAACCATTGATCCATTAGTTGACCTTTATAACTCAATTTCCATCGCCAATGGGGTTCCAATTGGAATTGAAGACCGGGACAAGATCCAAGAGAGCTTACGTCTCGGGGTGGTTCATGAAGGATTAGCCTTCCAACCAGTTGGGGCAGACAAGGATGAACCAACCCTTGAAGGGGAAATAGCTTGGTATGATAACGATGGTGCCGTTTGTCGGTGCTTAAACTGGCGGGATGCCCAACGGACGATGCTTGACGAAAACTCTCAAAACATCGTTGCGGTTATCGAATCCGTTAACCCTGCTCAATCAGAACGGGCAAACATTGCGATGAACCGTTTGGCTGAATTAATCGAAGAAAACTTCGGGGTTAAACCATTGAAGAACGTGATTTTGACGGCTGACACCCCTACAGTTAACGTGGCAGATTAGGAGGGTCAGTAATAAATGCGGTTAATTATTACTGATCAAGCAAGTCAAGCCATCATTAAGGAACTTGGTTTAAAAGCTGGGGATGGAGTAAAATTTTTTGCTCGCCAAATCCCCGGGCAAAAAGTCAACCATGATCATAAGCAAGGCTATGCCAAGGACAACTATCCTGATCGGCCCATTATCCACGTCAAAAAAGATGAGATTGATTACCATATCAATTTCGAGGATGCTTGGTTCTTCGGGAGCCATGATTGCTTAATCGACTATGATCAAAAAGAAGGGGTTATCGTTACCTTTCCAGATGCCCCCGATGGGATTTCTAGTGCATCAATCGATTATGATCGTTTTTTACAATAAAGAGCTGAAGACGAGTTATTCTTGGTTTAACATTTCAAAATTAAATAACACGACAAAGAGTAGGAAGTCTTGGATGCTTCTTGCTCTTTTTATTTAAATTTTATGCACTGACACTATTGATTTGTAAAATCATAAAATAGTATTTTATTTAATTTTTTGAATGAATCTCAAATCTCTAAAACTGACCAAAACCGTTGTTAATACAGCGACTTTGACAAGATGTTGCAAAATGTATATTTGCATAAATTAACTTTTTATCAAATTATCCTTGCATATTAATACAAAAGTAGCTACAATACTTAACAATCATAAATATACAGAAATAAAGAGGAGATATAATTATGGCAAAGGATAAAGTTGTTTTAGCTTATTCAGGTGGATTAGATACTTCAGTTGAAATTGCATGGCTTAAAAATAAGGGTTATGACGTTATTGCTGTGTGTATTGACGTGGGTGAAGGCAAAGACTTGGAAGCTATTAAAGAAAAAGGGCTAAAAGTCGGAGCAGTTGAATCAATCGTGATCGATGCTAAGGAAGAATTTACGCATGATTATGTATTACCAGCGCTTCAGGGGCATGCAATGTACGAGAATAAATATCCATTGGTATCGGCGCTTTCGCGGCCGTTGATTGTTAAACATTTAGTTGAGATCGCTAAGGAAAAAGGCGCAATCGCAATCGCTCATGGTTGTACTGGGAAGGGAAACGACCAAGTTCGGTTTGAAGTTGGCATCCATGCCTTAGCTCCAGAAATGAAGATTGAAGACCCAATTCGTGATAACCACTGGGCACGGGAAGACGAAATTGATTACGCTAAAGAAAACGGGATTCCAGTGCCAATTAACAAAAAGAGTCCTTACTCAATCGACGAAAACCTTTGGGGTCGGGCCAACGAATGTGGGATTCTGGAAGATCCATGGACCGCAGCACCGGCAGATGCATATGATCGGACCGTTGCTTTAGAAGATACCCCTGGCACACCAGATGTGATTACGATCAGCTTTGAACATGGGGTACCAACCGCCTTGAACGGCCAACCAATGTCCCTTGCTCAATTAATCATGACCTTGGATAAGCTAGCCGGCAAACACGGGATCGGGCGGATCGACCACGTTGAAAACCGGTTAATCGGGATTAAGTCCCGGGAAATTTACGAATGCCCAGCTGCTACTGTTTTGTTAGCCGCTCATAAAGACATCGAAGATATTGCGACCGAGAAGTCTTTGGCCCACTTTAAGCCAGTAATCGAAAAGCAACTTGCAGATCTGATTTACAACGGGCTTTGGTTTACAACTTTAATGGACAGCTTGCAAGCCTTCTTAGCTGAAAGTCAAAAGGATGTTAACGGGATTGTCCGGGTAAAACTCTTTAAGGGGAACGTAATTTGCGAAGGCCGGAAGTCACCAAATTCCCTGTATGACGAATCCTTAGCAACCTACACAGCCGCCGATCAATTTGATTCCGAAGCCGCTGCTGGTTTTATCAAACTCTGGGGCTTGCCAACCCAAGTTTATGCGCAAGTTCATGACAAATTAAAGGAGGATGCGAATGCCGACCAATAAACTTTGGGGTGGGCGGTTTAAGGCCACCGTTTCTGAGGCGGCGGACGAATTTGGGGCTTCAATTGGTTTTGATCAATTAATGGCCAAAGAAGACCTAATGGGTTCGCTAGCCCACGTTAAGATGTTAAAGGCTACCCATATTTTGCCGGCTGAGGATGCTGACCGAATTATTACGGGACTAAAAAAACTCCAAACTGACCTAGTAGCGGGGAAACTTACTTTTACCGTCGAAAACGAAGATATCCATATGAATGAAGATATCCATATGAATATGGAAGCTTTGTTAACCGAAAAGATTGGTCCCGTTGCTGGAAAATTGCACACGGCGCGGAGTCGGAATGATCAAGTCGCCACCGATTTTCATTTGTACGTGAAAGAACGGTTACCCAAAGTAATTACAGCAATCAAAGCCTTACAAAAAGTTTTGGTAGAAAAGGCAGAAGCAAACGTTGAAACAGTTATGCCCGGCTACACCCATTTGCAACACGCCCAACCGATTTCATACGGCCATTACTTGATGGCATATTTTGCCATGTTCCAACGGGATGTCGAACGGTTTGAGTTTAACCAAAAGCATACCAAGCTTTCGCCATTGGGAGCAGCCGCTTTGGCAGGAACGACCTTCCCAATTGATCGGGAGATGACCGCTAAAGAACTTGGCTTCTCAGCTCCTTATACTAATTCGCTTGATGCTGTCTCGGATCGGGACTTCGCCCTTGAGTTTTTAAGTAATGCTTCGATTCTGATGATGCATCTGTCACGGCTTTGCGAAGAAATCATTCTCTGGTCATCATACGAATTTGGCTATCTAGAATTATCCGACCAGTATTCAACCGGGAGCTCAATTATGCCTCAAAAGAAGAATCCCGACATGGCTGAATTGATCCGGGGCAAGAGTGGCCGGGTTTTCGGCAACTTAACGAGTCTTTTAACCGTAATGAAGTCCTTGCCGTTGGCATATAACAAGGATATGCAAGAAGATAAGGAAGGGGTTTTTGACACCGTGAAAACGATTGTTCCGTCCTTATCGATCATGGCGGGGATGCTAAAGACAGCAACGGTAAATAAAGCCAAAATGCAAGCGGCCACGGAACGCGATTTCTCTAACGCAACCGAATTAGCAGACTACTTAGCGGTTAGGGGGATTCCTTTCCGGGAAGCCCACGAAATTGTTGGCGAATTAGTCTTAAAGGGGCTACAGACTAACACGACCTTGCAAGAAATTCCACTTACTGAATACAAACGGATAATGCCTGAAATTGGGGAGGACGTTTATCACGATTTACAAGCTAAAGTTGCGATTAAACGACGGCAATCCCTTGGTGGAACGAGCTTCAAAGAAGTTAAAAAGCAAATTATGGATGCCAAAAAAATATTGGGTCAAGTTTAATTTAAAATTAATTCACCTAGAAGTTATTAACTTATTTCTGAATCTGTGGTAGGATAAGTGCATAAATTAATGAAGCGAGGGAAAAAGATGTCGAAGTATGTTGTTGAATTATCAGCAGAAGACTTACAAATGTTGAAAGACTGCCATTCTAAGAATCCTTCAATTATGAAGGCCTTAGATAGTGCGAAGGAGAAGTAATTTCTAGTTTTTCACACTTTATCCCAAAAACTCATTTAAGAACACTTAAGAGACTAGCGACGTTTTGTAGCTAGTCTCTTTTTAGTCAATCAATTATGAGTTACTTTCTACCGTTTGGAAACGTTTTCGTGCTGCACTGCCATTAAAGAAATTTTAAGGAGGGATAGCAATGGCAATTCAAAATTTAACGGTGATTGGTGCTGGAACTCTCGGTAGTCAAATTGCTTTCCAATCGGCTTTAAAAGGAGTTAATGTTTCCGTTTGGAACCGCCACTTAGATAAGGCTGAACGTCGGCTTAAAGGATTAAAGCCGCATTATCAAAAAGACGTAAACCTTGCTGAAAAAGACTTTGACGCAACTTATGACAGGATGTTCTTAACAACTGACCTTACGGAAGCAGTTAAGGATGCTGATCTGGTTATCGAAGCTGTTCCAGAAGCGATCGAAGTTAAGGCGCAAATATACGCTGATTTAACCAAAGTCTTACCAGCTAAAACAATTGTTGCAAGTAACTCTTCCACCTTCATGCCAAGTCAACTTGTACAATACGTTGACCGGCCGGACAGGTTCTTGCACATTCACTTCGCGAACGAAATCTGGAAGTACAACGTTGCTGAAATCGTTGGGACGTCGGCTACTGATCCTGATGTGATCGATGATGCAGTTGCCTTTGCAAAGACGATTGGGATGGTGCCAATTCAAATGCATAAAGAATATCCAGGTTATATCCTCAACGCTTTGTTAGTTCCATTCTTGAACGCCGCCATGGCTACTTGGGCAAAGGGGATTGCTGATCCACATGAAACTGATAAAGACTGGATGATCTCAACTGGTGCCCCATCCGGACCATTCATGATCATGGATATCGTTGGTCTCCGGACACCATACCAAATTTCAATGAATGACTTTAACCAAACTGGTAATCCTGACGCTAAGTTGATTGCCGATAAGTTGAAAGAAATGATTGATGCTGGTCATTATGGTCACGAAGCCGGAGAAGGTTTCTACCACTACCCAAAAGCTGAGTTCTTAGATCCAAACTTCTTAAAGGCCTAATTTTATCAAATATCCATTAGGAGCAAGAAATGACTTCCCATCACTTGCTCCTTTTTATTTTGCCTTATAAATCTTATACTAGGAGTAGTTCATTATGGAGTTGATTAGATGGGAAATTTAATCTTAATGATCATTGTTGGTTTATTAGTCGGCGTTTTCGTTATCTCAACTGGTGGTGGAGGTGGGGCGATTTATCTCGGGGTTTTGACAGCATTTTTTAAGTTATCACCGAGTTCTGCTGCCGCAACTTCTATTGTGACAGCTTTACCTGCGCTAATCTTAGGATGTTATGAATATTACCGCCGGCACCTAATTGACTTTCACCTAGGTGTCCGGATGCTAATTGCCGCCATCCCTAGCATTTTAGTTGGCTTTTGGTTGGCGCCGTTTATCCCAGAAAAATTATATACGGTTCTGATCGGTTTAATTCTAATTGCCCTTGGAAGTCAGTTATTTTACCGAACCTATCGCACGAAAAAGCTCACTTCAAGGAGGAATGAATCAGCTGGTCGAGCCAGTTTTGGTTACGGGATACTAGGAGGTCTAATGGTTGGAATCGCTGGACTGAGTGGGGGTGGTCCAATTACTTCAGGATTATTAATTCTTGGCGCTCCATTGGCTAATGCCTCAGCTACCTCTTCCTTTGTTTTAGTGGGGATGTCTGTCGTTGGGACCTTGCTTCACTTGAGTAGTGGAAACGTTGATTGGTCAGCGGCACTTGGGTTAATTATTGGTTCCCTTGCTGGAGCGATGATGGCACCACCAATGATACTTTGGATGACCGCAAAGTTACAACGAGCGCGGATTATTAAACTACTGGTAGCAATCTTGATTATCACGATGGGGGTTCGGACTTTATTTAATTAATGCAAAATTTGGATGGTTCACCATTAACGATAAGCATTTTAAATTTGCTCAAACCTTAACTATAATTAAATGTGATGATTCAGATTAAGAAAGGCAGATTCATATGAAAAGTGCATTTTTCGAGGGAAAAGGTAACGTTGTTATTAAGGATGTTGACAGGCCAACCCTACAAGCTGATGATGACGTTATTATCAAGGTTTACCGCGCGTGTGTTTGTGGTTCTGACCTCTGGGCATTTCGGGGCTTAGATGACAAGCCAACTGATTCCATTAACTCTGGTCATGAAGCCATTGGGGTCGTGGAAGAAGTCGGTTCTGCTATCACTACGGTTAAGTCAGGAGACTTTGTAATTGCGCCATTTACCCATGGTTGTGGCCACTGTCCTGCATGCTTAGCTGGTTTTGATGGGGTTTGCCAAGATCACACTGATAATTTTAGTGAAGGTACCCAAGCTGAATACTACCGGGCCCAACATGCTCAATGGTCATTGATTAAGGTACCAGGGAAACCAAAAGATTACTCTGAAGACATGTTAAAGTCATTGTTAACCCTTGCCGACGTGATGGCAACTGGTTACCACGCTACGGCTGTGGCTAACGTTAAGCCTGGCGACACGGTTGTCGTGATGGGGGATGGAGCCGTTGGCCTCTCTGCTGTGATTGCGGCTAAGCTGCGGGGCGCAAAGAAGATCATTACGACTTCGCGTCATGAAGATCTTTTAGCTCTTGCTAAGGAATTCGGTGCCACTGATAACGTAGCTGAACGAGGCGTTGAAGGTGAAAAGCAGATTCTCGTCTTGACGAATAACTTTGGGGCCGATGCTATTCTTGAATGCGTTGGTTCTCGGGCATCTAACCAAACGGCATTGAACGTTGCTCGTCCTGGTGCCATTATCGGTCGGGTTGGTTTACCTCATGACGCTAAGTTTGACTTAACGATGCCATTCTACAAGAATATCAGCTTAGCAGGTGGTCCCGCTTCAGTAACTACTTACGACAAGGAATTACTCTTAAAGGCTGTTCTCGATGGAAAAATCAACCCTGGGAAGGTCTTCACCCAAAGTTATCCCCTTGATCAAATCAATCAAGCCTACCAAGACATGGCTGATCGGAAGACGATTAAGTCTTATGTGGTAGTTACAAAGTAAATGAAGACTACAAAAAAGCTCCGTTTTTGACGGAGCTTTTTTTATTGATTTGATATTTTAAAAATTAGAATACTTCAAGATGAAGTTGGTTTTCCCCGATGAGACCCATTTTCTTCATGAAGAGGTAGATTGCTAATGACATGACTCCGGGAACAACAACCCCCAAAGTCATGTAGGTGGCAAATTGATCCCATCCCCGAGAAAGGTAAGCGATTGGGGCAATCAATGAGTTAAGACCTAAACCTCCTAACGTGTAGGTGGAACGGAAGTGGAAAAGAACCGTTGCTACCGGGGCGCAGACGGCCGCTGAAACTAGCGATGGCACTAAGAGATATGGGTTTAACAAAAGATTTGGAAATTGCAGTTTCGGTGTGACAATTCCTTGAGCGATGTTAGCTCCAAGTTCATTTTGCCGCCAAGACATTACCGTAAAGGCAACGAATTGGGTGGTCGTCCCGATCAAAGCCGCAGCGGATGAAACGGGATCCAACATCAAGGCAACTGCCAAGGCGGCGGATGAAGCCGGGGTCATCAAGAACAATGACCAAACTAATGAGATAACAACTGAACCTAAAACGGGGTTAACCGTCATTGAGTGAGCAATGTAAGCTGAAACCGCTAAGAGAGCTGGTGTAACGACAGCGGCAACTAATAAACCGAAGGCAACCCCAACGGCTAAAGCCCCAAATGGGACAAGAACCATATCAAGCGGCGTTTTACCCGTTAAGTATTTTCCAACTAGAACACAAGCAACCGCTGCTAAAAGCGCCGAAACTGGTTGACCAGAAGTCATTACCGGAGCGCCAACTGTTGAAACAAAAGCTTGGCCGGTTGCGGTTGTAGTATGTACAGATGCGTTAGTAAAATGAACCGCATTGGCACCGACAGTTGCTGAAACTAGCGAGGCAAAGGTAACTAAAGTTGTCGTATTCAATTGTGAAGCGACGGCGACCCCGATTGCTGGGGCAAGTAGGGCTTGAGCTTCGGCCCCAACTAAAGAAATAGCATGGACACCAGTTAGGTTCCCGACGGTTGAAAGAAGAAGTCCACCCCCTAGAACTACGAGAATGGCGTTGGCGGTTGCGGCGAACACCCGATACAGTGCTTCTTTGAAGCGGGAGGCGTTCGCATATGTAGTAGACGCTTGCTTTGAAGTAGGTTTGACACTAGCTTCCATGAGCAATCCCTCCTTGAATATGTATATTTAATTTTGATGGTGTTAGTTTACGGGAGTTAAATTAAAAAGTCAACCATAAATTCTAATGTTTTTTCTAATTATCAAAATTTGATCATTTTGAAAATTAACCTATCAAGCGCTTTCGTAGTTGAATTACCAGTTTTTCTCTCACTGGACTTTTATTTGAGGTTTTACCCAAAGATAAGCTAAAATCAAAGGGGAAGAGAACGATTAGAACTTTGATACTTTGAAAAAACAGATGAAGAGGACTTTCACCCTAGATTGGAGAAAAATAATGTATTCAATTAAGATGTATGGGATCAAAGCAGAGGATAAGCCTTACGCAATTAAGTGGGCTAAAGAACATGACGTTCAAATTTCAATGACGGAAAAAGTAATCAATGAAGATACAATCGATGATGCGAAGGGGTTCGATGGCGTAAACACCCTACAAGTTACGGCGATTCCTCACGATGCCTATGCCCGCCTTAAAGCAATGGGAATTAACCAAATTGCTCAACGGAGCGCTGGCTTTGATATGTACGACTTAGCCGAAGCCACTCGACAAGGAATTATTATTTCTAACGTTCCAAGCTACTCACCAGCTTCAATTGCTGAATATGCCTTAACCTCAGCACTCAACCTTGTCCGCCGGGTCCCAACAATCCAAAAACGGGTTCAAGCCCACAACTTCACTTGGGAAGAACCTGCCCGGGGACAAGTGGTTGGTGAAATGAAAGTTGCCATTCTGGGTACTGGTCATATTGGTGCTCATGTGGCTTGCCTTTTCCACGGCTTAGGCAGTAAAGTGATTGCTTATGATCGACATCCCCGAGTGGATCTCAACTTTATCACGTATATGGATTCCATTGAAGCAGCGGTTAAGGACGCTGACATCGTGACCTTGCATATCCCGTTGCGAAATGAAAACGTCCATCTCTTTGACGCCAAAATGTTCAAGCGGTTTAAACATGGCGCCTATCTGGTAAACACCGCCCGGGGTGGCTTAGTTGATACTAAAGCCTTATTGGAAGCTCTTGATAGTGGTCAACTTGGCGGAGCCGCCCTCGACGTATATGAAAATGAGGGGTCTTATGTACCGAAAAACATGGCGGGTCAGACCCTTTCGGATGAGCTTTTTCAAAAGGTCCTCAACCACGAAAAAATTATTTATTCTCCTCACGTAGCTTTTTATACTGATGAAGCCGTCGCTAACTTAATCTATGGTGGTCTTGATGCGACCTTAGATGTTATCACGCATGGCGATACGCCAAACCGTGTGAATGCTCTTTAAAGTTTGGGAAAAAAGTTACGAAATAAACTTCACTAAATGCTAATATTTCATTAGTAAAACCGTTAATCCAGGCTGAGGGCATTTCAAGTTCCAATTTGTGCATTTCATGTGCAATTTCTTGACACCAAAGGGATTATCAAGAATAATGAATATGTGAGCAAACGTTTATCATTTTGTGATAAACTCAAGATTTAGAGGAGGATTTTTATGGTTATGAATCACCGGAAAAAAGTTGTTTTGATTGGAGCCGGTTCCGTTGGGACTGCCTACGCATACGCTATGGCACAACAACCATTGGCTGACGAATTAATTATCATCAACCACACGAAGAAGAAGGCCGTTGGGAACGCCCTCGACCTTGAAGATGCTGTAGCGGCCTTTGGGACACCAGTTCGCATGGTTTCTGGGGAATACGCTGACTGTGCTGAAGCAGACCTTGTTGTGATTACGGCAGGGGTTCCACAAAAGCCAGGTGAAACGCGGCTTCAATTGGTTAACAAGAACTTAGCCGTTATTAAGGACATTACCAAGAACGTAGTTGAATCTGGTTTCCAAGGAATCTTCTTGGTTGCTGGTAACCCGGTTGACATTCTTTCCAACGCTGTTCGGGAATTCTCTGGTTTCCCAGCTAACCGAGTGCTTTCTTCAGGGACTTCCCTTGACTCTTACCGGTTACGGATTGCCTTATCCAAGCTCTTCAATGTTAGTCCCCAAAGCATCGATGCCTACGTAATGGCTGAACACGGGGATTCCGAATTCGTTGCTTACTCTGCCGCTACGATTGGTGGAAAGCCACTACTTGAATTCGCTAAGAACCGTGGTTACTCCATGGATGACTTGAAGGAAGTTGAAGACCAAGTTCGGAACAAGGCTTACGACATTATCGAAGGTAAGGGTGCTACTTACTACGGGGTTGCTTCAGCCTTAGTTCGGATTACTGAAGCAATCTTGCGGAACACCAACATGGTAATGCCAATTGGGGCTTACATGGCTGGTGAATATGGTCAACAAGGGGTTTACCTTGGTACTCCTGCTGTCATCAACGCCAACGGAATTGCCCGGATCATCGAAATGCCATTGAATGAAGATGAACAAGCCGCAATGGCTAAGTCGGCCAAGACCTTGGAAGACATTCAAAACAACGCCCGGAAGGAAGGCTTCTTGCCATAAAAATCAAGATCGGGAGGAGAATTACAGACTCGATACTGGGTAATAAAAAGAGGGGCTGTGACATAAGTCCCTAATAATAAAAGATTATTTTCCATACCACCAGTTAAGCAAGTTCATTGGTTAATTTCTCTTAGAAACCTGGTAACGTGTTAATCAACGGACGAGCTTGACCAACCGTGGTTTTAATCAAGAGGCGATTGCCTAAAACTACACTTTTACGTCCCTAACATAGAGAAAATTAAAAACGGGCTAAGGACGACACTTAACCCGTTTTTTTGTGCTGTTTATGGTGTGTTTGTTACCTAAAAGTGCTTTGACAAGGACAAATAATCTAAAAGATTTTCATCAATAGATATTTTCCATTCGTCTGAATCACTTTTTGGTACCAAGCAAAAGAATTCTTTTTTAAGCTTCGGCCACTTCCATGACCTTCATCATCAAGATCAACGTAAAGTGAATGCTAGGTTCACCCTCAGTCACCTATAACCGGAAAGTTTTTGGCTACCTTACCAGAACCACTAGTGATCTGAATAATGGAAACGCAACTGAATTATTTCAATTCGATCAGCAAATACTCGGTATACAATGCGATCTTTTTTGTTGATTCGTCGTGAATAGTAGCCTGAGAGTTCTCCAGACAATGGTTCTGGTTCACCAATTCCCCTGAACGGAGAGCGCATAGTATCGTTAATTAGTTTATTAACTCGTTTTAGACCGGCTTTATTGTTTGTTTGCCACCATTGGTAGTCTTCCCAGCCATGACCAGCAAAGGATACATTCAATCTTTTACTCATTATTTTCGACCAGTTGATCCCATTCTGCAGGAGTTAATGTTTTTCCAGAGCCAGTGGCCTGAATACCTTCTAATAGTACTTTCTTGTTTGCATCTGTACTCATCAAATAGTTAGTTTCTTGCCAAGAATTGTATTCTTCTTCTGAAATAAGGACTATATTTTTACGATTTGGACGCGTGACCAAAATGGTTTCACCATATTCAGAAACATTGTCAGCGTATTTCTTGAAATTTTGACGCAAGTCTTTTGTAGTAGTTGCTTTGACAATCATCCTTAACACCTCCTAAATTCATTCTATCATTAGTACTTAATTGTGTACACAAAAAGATACAAAAAGAAAAAATTACCTTTAATGATACTAATTTGGCACTAACAAAACATCCCCGTTAGAACGTACTCTAGTGGGGATGTTTTGTTAATTTACCTCCGTGGATACGGAAGTACGGTTAAAAAATCCTAATAAATTAAAGCTTAGGTTTCACCCCTGTTTGCCTGTAGAATGTAAAAGAAATGCTGTAATTTCAACATTCTATTTTGGAAACCTTGATCTTATTGATAAATTAATTATAGCTGGGCAGTACATATCTGTTGGGTTCCATGAGGATGAATATTATTCATTAGTAGTCGACTGTTGGAGTACCAGAGGGCATTCCAAGTTGGGGCGACCGGTAGTTGTTGATAATAAGTGGCTAATAGCAACTCGTTTATAGCCAGTTGGTTGCTAAAATTCCGACTATTAAGGTCATGAGCTAGCCTTGCTAGGCACTTCACTTCTGTCGAGTTAATCCATCGGTGACGAGGGGGTGTGATATCCATGAGTAACCACGGGCTACCTTGGGGAGGGACATCAGTTAATATCACGGGGGATGGCAGATAGTCAATGGAAATCTTAAATGATAGTTGGTTACTATTAGCCGCTTGCGGAATTGATCTTGACAATTGGAAGAAGTACGTAGGAACGACCCAGTGATATTGAATTAGTAACTAGCGGAGTTCTCGCCAAAGTCACTGGTTGATAGTTAATAGGTACTTATATAGTGCACTGTGGGGAACATGGGAAGTTATTCCTTAAGAGGTGTTAAGCGTTGTTTCCGGGTGGAATAAATTACCAGGGTGGCTGAATCGATTGACCACTTGCTTGTAATCGATATTGGCGAATTAAAGTCAAAAGGGCATGTTCTTTCCCGAATAATACGGGTTGCTTCCGTTGGTGACGGGTCTGCCAGTGCGTTAGGATCAAGTTTCCCCAAATGCCAAAGGGGGGCTAGGGTGGATGTTGGGAGATAACGGAGGTTCCCCGACTGAAGTGGTTCGCTAAGTAAGCATTAACTATGATTACTGCCGTTGCTGGGGTTGCGTTAGTTGCTACCGCAGCTCCCTAACATGTAAATGTTGTTAATTCTGCCCAAGGCTTAAGTAAGTCAACTACTCCAGAATTACAAGCGAAAACCCAACAACAAATTGACCAGCAAAAAGATCAAATTGCTCAAGACCAAAAGGAGGCTCAAGCAAATGTGAATGCTAAGTCAAGTGCAGTAAGTGAAGCTGAAAAAATGCTGTAAATGGTGATGCAAATGATCAAAATTCACTTAAGAAATTAGAACAAAAACTATCTGACATGAAGAATGTAGGGGTTGTACTAGCAAATGCTTAAACTGAGTTAAAGAATGCTCAAGATCAACTTGCTTCTGCTAAGCAAGCATTGAACGATACTCAAGCTAAATAAGCTACAGCGAGCAATGAATCAACTACAGAGACAACTGTTACTAATATGGCAAATGTTAAGCAAAATGCAAGCAAGAAGCCTATGGCTCGTGCAGAACACAAGGAAACCTTACCACAAATAATGAGTTGCTTCAGTACTTGGCATGATTGGTGTGACGCTTTCTAGATTATGCTTAGGATTGAAGAAAAAGCGCATGTAACTGAATTTAATAACATACAAAAAGACTCCAGGCTTACGGCTAGAGTCTTTTTGTATAGAGAAGTATTTTCTCTTTTTCTTAGCGATGTCATTAAAACTATAATTTTAATGACAGGTTTATGAAAGAAAAAGCAGTCACCTCAAATTATTAACTTACCAGTAACTACTTAAACTCGTTCTGAATTTTATTTTTCAAGTTTGTCGAGTCAATTCAGATTCGATTTCGACTGCTCAGATATTTATCTTCAGTGAATAGCTCATTTTTGCTTTAGTTTTAAAAATCACGATTGCTTGCTGACTCACAAACGTATCAGTAAGACTATTTACACAATCATTTTTGTGACTAGTTATTGATTAGTTCGGATTGGCTAAAAACAGTCGTCTTGGTGGTATTTTAAATTGCCGATTCACTAATGGTCTAGGACCAATTCAAATCGCTCTTGATTATTAAGCCCGTAACCATTAAAGTTAGCTCTTAAAACCGTTCTAGCTGGTACCGAATATGGAAGCGGAAAGTGTGATGATCCATTTCACCCCTCCCCTATGCATTGCCTTCACAATCTGGGGGAGAGCCCACTGGAAGAGTGGGCGATTAATATGATCAAATAATTACTAAGAGTTACAACCACCGCATCGGTTTGTTTCATCCAAGCTACGAGCTTTGTTTGATCTTTCAAGTTACCTCAACAATGCTTAAGTGCGGTTGTGAAGGTAGTCCTTTAAGATGCCACACGTAGGCAGCTACTTGATTATCGGCTTGAAGCGCCATTTTGAGGACTAACCTCCCTGTCTGACCATTTGCACCAATCAGTAAGCAGGATTTATCTCTCTTTACTTTCGAATGATTATGTTAATTAATTTTAAGTAAAAACTGAGAAGAAATTAAATTCTCCTCAGTTTGATTTACCATTAGTAAATGACATGCTTTTGAACTAATTTCGTAACTTCTACTTGGACTTCAGCCAAAGTCTTTTCATCAGTTGGATTAGCTAAAGCCTTTAGGATTAAATTAGCAACAGTCTTGGCGTCGGCTTCATCAAATCCGCGGCTAGTAATCGCAGGTGTGCCAATTCGCAGACCGCTCGTTACAAATGGACTTCGTGGGTCATTTGGAATCGATTCTTTATTGGTGGTTATGTGAACAGAATCTAACAAGGTCTGAGCGTCTTTCCCTGTTAAACCGGTTTTAGTTAAATCAAGGTTTAGCAAATGATTTTCCGTTCCGCCAGAAACAACCCGGACAAGTTCAGAAGCGCTAAAGACTTCAGCCATAGCAGTTGCGTTTTTAACGACTTGATCAATGTAAGTCTTAAATTCGGGTTGGAGATCTTCATAAAAGGCTTGCGCTTTCCCAGCAATAACGTGTTCTAGTGGTCCGCCTTGAATCCCTGGGAACAAGGCGAAGTTAAACTTCTTACCAAGTTCCGGATCCTTAGAGAGAATCATCCCCCCACGTGGTCCTCGTAAAGTCTTATGAGTAGTTGTCGTAACCACATCAGCCACCGGAATTGGACTCGGGTGAGCCCCGGTAGCGACTAAACCAGCGATATGCGCCATGTCAACCATCAAGTAGGCCCCAACTTCATCAGCAATTTCCCGGAACTTTTGCCAGTCAATAATCTTACTGTAAGCGGAAGCGCCAGCAATGATTAACTTTGGTTTTACCTCAAGGGCTTGTTGGCGAATTGCGTCGTAATCGAGTTCTTCTGTTTTGGAGTTTAGGCTATAACCATATGCCTGGTAATTTTGACCGGAGAAATTAACTTTGGCCCCGTGAGTCAAGTGGCCCCCGGCATCCATCCCCATTCCTAGAATAACGTCCCCAGACTTTAATAAGGCTTGGTAAACGGCCATATTGGCTTGAGAACCAGAATGCGGTTGAACGTTTACATAGGCGGCCCCAAAAAGTTTTTTGGCATAATCGATTGCTAGTTGTTCAACTTGGTCAATGTATTCGCAGCCCCCGTAATACCGCTTTTGGGGGTACCCTTCCGCATACTTGTTAGTTAGAACTGATCCTTGAGCTTCGCGAACCGCATCCGAAACAATATTTTCCGATGCAATCAGTTCAATCGTGGTTTGTTGCCGATTTTCTTCGTGCTTGATTGCAGTCCAAAGCGCTGGTGATTTCGTTGTGTATTGCATTCTTTTTCCTCCTCGTTTTGGGCGATTAACAATTAAGCATATTTTACCAGATCAAGTTCGAAAATGCTTTCAAAAGAAATTTGCATCAAATTTAACAGATTACGCTTTTTGCGGTATTCTGTTACTAAAGAAAAAAAGGATTGATAAAAATGGCATATGCCTTGATCTACACTGCCAAGTCAAGTGGCAAGACCTCTTACTGGGCAAATCCCGGTTTTACCGGCAATGGTAAACGTAAGTATACTTGGGATTCACCGAATGAGATTAATTTTAAGCAATTAAAGGCGAAATACCCAACTCTGTTTGGAAATAAGAGTGATGATCGCTTTGAAATTTTAAACCTCGCCAACGGTCAAAAGCAAAAAATTACTTACCAAGTCCGCAAGGTAACAGAAGTAAGGAAGGAAGCAACAAATCCTTTGGCGACCCACCCCAAGATGTTCCGCAAGACCCCTTACCTAATCGTCTTAGACCGAAAAGGGCAAGACCGGAAATACTGGAGTAATAGTCAAAAAGCTTTTGTAAACACCGTTAATGACCGTCTTTCCCGGTGGCAAGACCTCGATATGGCTAAGGAAAGTCTTCGCTGGATTGTAAATAATCAACAATTAAAGGCTCAATATAGTGATGGGACCATTACCATTTTGAATGGTCAAACGGACCAACCCGTCTTATCCCCTGCAGAAGTCGCTAAACTCGTCGTTTTGCAACCAGATCAAGTTGTTAAACAAGCAAAGAACGTTACCGCCTATCAAGCTTTGGACCAACACTTTGCACAATTACCAACTCAAGCCGATCTAAAAGTTGATACAGCCACCGATGATGAACTACCAGGAATTGATTTAAGTAAGTATGATCCAGCTTTGATTTTTGGGGCTGCCAGTTACTTGATTGATGCTCTTAAAGAACAGAAAAACGTCAACCGGCTCTTAAAACGTTATGATGGGGCCGTCCTCCAAGACTACCTTCATGTCTTAGAGTTTGTAGGACTGGATGACTTAGACGTTGATGAATTTACGGCGGCCTTCCAAGAAAATCGTCAAACCCGCCGGCAAATCAAGAATTTAAGTTTACTCTTGAACGCTTTAGCCCAATCATTTGATCCAGATAAGTTCTGGAAAGCCCTAGAAGATGATTCGGCAAGTAATCAATATCATTTCCGGTCTGCTAGTACTGCTAAAAAATTACAAAAGTTAATTAAACCTTATGGTCAAGCAAGCGCTAAGAATGATTAAACTAACCTTGAATATTTGACCTTTTTTGTTTTAAAGACTACCACTGAGTTAATCAGAGGTGTGGGATGTAAACAGCCCGAAACAAAGTAGCTTTTAGCTAGGCCGCCGAAGATCATCACCGTGAAATCCAAGCTAATCTTTCGGTTAACTTGGATTTTCCATCTTATAAGAAAAGCTTGTTGATCAGTTGACTTAGTATTATAATTAACTTATTAAAAATAATTATGTCATCAGCTTGCCCTGACGAAAGCTTGGTGACGCCTAACCGGGACCTTGATGGAGTGGCTGCCTAATCTCCATCAAGGTCTTTTTTTATGTTGACAAAAAATAAGTGCTGTTGTTATACTGTTTGAGAATCATGACACGAAAGGAGTTTTACATTTGGTTAACGCAAGTCAACAATTTAACCCTTGTTGCCCATGTTGTGCTGAAATGCCAACATGTTATTTTGCGTTACCAAAAACTCCATTAATTACTAAGAAAAATTAGCCTAATTATTTATTATTCTTAGTTATTAGGGTTCTCAGGGTGCGCGCACTGAGAGCTCTTTTTGTTTTGGTTCGATTATTTTTAGAAAGTGAGTCAAACTTATGCAATCATTTGTTATTATTGCCATTACTGTAGCAATTATGCTCGGGATGGTTAACTTGCATCGTCGCCATTGGGGCTTTAATAAGCTTGTCTTTTTAGCACTAGTTCTTGGGATTATTGGTGGTTCCCTAATCCAAATTCTTTACGGGCCAATTAGTCAAACAACTAGTGCCGCAATTGATTGGATCAATATTGTTGGGAATGGTTATATTGCTCTTTTACAAATGTTGGTTATTCCTTTAGTATTTGTTTCCTTAGTTGGTGCTTTTACCCGTTTAAAGGCCCAAGCGAACTTAAAAAAGATGACGACTAGCGTTTTAGGCTTGTTACTTGGGACAACGGCCGTTGCTTCTTTAATCGGAATTATGAGTGATTTTCTTTTTAAGTTGCCAGGAGCCGATTTTATTAAGGGGATGGCCGCCAATTCAACGGCAATCGAGGCCATTAAAACCCATCAAACTTCTTTAAAGGGCGTAACTCTCCCGCAACAGATTACAAACTTATTGCCAACGAATATTTTTGCAGATTTCGCCGGAACTCGGTCTTCTAGTACAATTGCGGTTGTTATTTTCTCAATTTTGGTTGGTCTATCTTACTTATGGTTACGAGATAATCAACCTAAAGATGCTCATGTTATCGCCCGTGCTATCTCAGTTGCTCAAGGGTTAGTTAGTCGCTTAGTCAAGATGGTCTTGGAGTTAACACCTTACGGAATCTTTGCGTTGATGATTAAGGCAACCGCGACAAGTAGTTTCGCTTCAATTGCAAAATTGGCAATCTTTATCATTGCGGTTTACGTCGCTATTATTACCATGTTTATCGTCCACACGATCATCTTAATGGTTAATGGAATCAACCCGATGATTTATTACAAAAAGGCTTGGCCTGCTCTTATCTTTGCTTTCACCTCTCGGACAAGCGCCGGGACCTTACCTTTAAACGTTAAAATTCAAAGGGATGCGCTAGGGGTAAGTTCTTCAATCGCAAACTTCTCAGCAAGCTTTGGTTTAACGATTGGGCAAAACGGCTGTGCCGGAATTTATCCATCAATGGTCGCCGCAATCATTGCTCCAACAGTTGGAATCAACGTTTTCTCCTGGCAATTTGTTTTAACTTTAGTTGCGATTGACGTTGTTTCCTCCTTTGGGGTTGCTGGAGTTGGCGGTGGCGCCACCTTTACAACATTAATGGTACTAGGAACTCTGAACCTTCCAGTTGCCATTATGGGAGTCCTAATTGCAATCGACCCAATTATTGATATGGCGCGGGCTGCCTTAAATGTCAATGATTCTATTTTAGCTGGTGTAGTTACCGCAAAGCGAATGAATGAACTAGATAAAGATAAATTCGATGATGGCCAGCTAGTGGTTGCAAACCAGTTGTAAGTGGATTTGAAAGACAATATTTGAAAATATGGAATAAAGCGGGTGGGGAGAAAATCAAATTTCTTCCCAACCGCTTTGAATTTCAATATTAACAACCTTATTCTGACTAACTCTCAACAATCTCTTTAATTCGAGCTTGCAATTCTGGCGTAAAATCCTTTAAGTCGTTCAACGTAATCGCACTTGAATCATAGCGATTCAGTAAATTATGAATCATGAGAGAGCGACTCATTTCAATAATTACCCCTGGGAGTTTAGCATCTTTTTTGATTCGATCACAAAGTTTCCAAAACCGTTTTGAAGGAGCAATAGTGTGATCATTGGCGATTTCTTGATACTGGTCTAACAAGGCTTCCATGTAATTTTCTTGCCAAGTTCCAATATGTTTACGAAAAGTTTTCCAATCACGTTCCTGAACTTCATAATCGACCATCTGGAAGACCTCCTTTTGATTTTATTGTAGCAAAATTTTCCGTAGCTAATTGTGATTAAAGAGGCAAATTGCTAGAATAAAATTAATAATTGGAGGTGACAATGATGGAACATGCAATTAGTCAAAATTTTTGGACTGCGGGAGAGCAACTAGCACTTACTGCAGCTGGCCGTTCTGATACCATGCCTCGTCACACCTTTGGGCCAGCCGTCCGGCCTTACTATTTGATCCACTATGTCCTTGCAGGTGCCGGAACCTTCACTAGCGATGGCATTACTTACCACCTCCACGCCGGGCAAGGCTTTTTGATTGTCCCAAATCAACAAACCATTTACCGAGCAGACCAACAAACACCCTGGTCTTACGTATGGGTTGGCTTTACGGGGTCAATGGCTCCCTACTTAATCGATCAACTTCAGATTTCGCCTACTGAACCAATCTTTGGGGAAACTGATAGAACGACCTTGGTTAAATGCGTTAACCAACTACTTCAGTTAGAGGCCCATCCCCATGGTCAAGCCGAGTTATCAGCCCTTCGTTATCTTCTTGAATTTCTGAGTACCGTGGCTCAAGCTCCAGCAGTAATACCAAATGAACTCACCCCCATGTCAGACTACATTCAAAAAGCAATCACCTATCTTAGTCATCACCTTGATACCGTTACCGTCCCCAAATTAGCCGCGGCGGTTGGCTTAAATCGGAGCTATTTCAGCCAACTCTTTTCGAATGCCACGGGACAAACACCTAGCACTTATCTGCAAAATTTCCGCCTAACCACCGCCCGCCATCTTTTGGAATCGACCGATTTAACAATTAATGAAATTGCTGAACGAACTGGTTATCAGCATCCCCAAACCTTTCGCCGGGCTTTTAAAGCGACCTTCGGGCTTAGTCCGCGGACTTATCGGCAACGGGCTTCTTTTGGTTCAAAAGCGGCTCCGAAACCGTCTTCTGGAAGAAGGTAATTAAGGGACCCATGAAAAGGGCCGTGATGACCGTACCGATTCCAACTGAAGCTTGACCAGCAAAGCCAACGAGGACGCAGATTAAATCACAGGAAATCCGCCACCACCGGAATGGAATTTGCCGAAAGCGTTGGGCTAAGGTTAAGGCGACCGCATCATACCCCGAAACGCCAAGATCGGCAGTGTAATACAAGGCGGATGCAAGACACATCAAAACTAACCCGCTAACCATAAATAATGCCCGACTGGTAAAGCTATCTAATCCCAAACTTAAACTCAAGGCTTTTGTCACCTGGGCACAGGTTCCAATCAAAAAAAGATTTAAGATGGTTGCGATCCCTAATAAGTGCCGGTTCACTATCCAGAAGAAAATCAACATCACTGCCGTGATAATTGGGTAACCAACCGCAAAACTCAAATGACCAAAATGATCAATTGCGGTTACGAAGCAAGTAAAAGGGTCAAAACCAAAGCTAGCAACTTGTAACATCCCCACACTAATGCCGCAGAGGAGGACGCCACTTCCTGCTAAAAACATCCGCCGTGACATTATTCCGCCTCCAAGATAAAGCAGCGACTATAAAAATCTGTAGTTTCGTTCGTTTGGCCTGCCGATGCATCGGAAATCACTAAACCAAGCCTAGCTAGCTCCTGACCCGTAAAACTTCCCCGATTAACTTTCCCAGCAGGTTTAACTTCTGTGACGTGATAACGAAAGTCGGCTTTTAAGCCAGGAATCCGCAAACGCCGGTATGGCGCATTAACGTCATTCAAGACCTTAAAGTTACCTAGAATGGCAATCCGTTGGTCCTGACTTACGACTAGCCAGTTAATTAACTTAGCCTGGCCGAGCCCGGTTAAGCGATAGAAGTTCCCATATTGGAACACTGATCGGTACCGCTTGTATTCTTCAATTTGCGCTTTAATTTGTGCTAATTCTGCCGGTGTCATTTGAGTAATATCGAGCTCATAGCCAAGGTCGCCAAAGTAAGCAACGTTACCACGAGTGTTCAACGGCGTTAACCGCCCGACTTGTTCGTTCGGTGTCACTGAAACATGCGCCCCCATGCTGCTTAAAGGATAACCATAAGAGGTCCCACCTTGAATCGCTAACCGTTCGATTGCATCAGAATCATCACTGGTCCACGCTTGGGGTGCGTAATAAAGCATTCCCGCATCAAAACGACCGCCACCACTAGCACAGGATTCAAATAGGATCTTCGGAAAGGCTTGCCGAAGTCGTTCATAAAGCTGGTAAACACCGAGAATATAGCGATGGAAAATCTCCCCTTGTTGGTTCGCTGGGTAGGCTAAGGAGTAGACTTCACTCATATTGCGGTTCATGTCCCACTTTACATAGTCAATTTGACCATCGTGGAGAACTTTAGCGATTAAATCAAAGAGGTAGTCAATCACTTCCGGCTGGGCAAGATCTAAAACATATTGACGGCGGCCTTGGGATTGGGGACGGTTAGGAGTTTGGATTAACCAATCGGGATGTTGCCGGACTAATTTACTATTGCGGTTGGCCATTTCTGGTTCAAACCACAGACCAAACTTCAGCCCCAGTTGATGAATCTGGTTAGCAAGCCCCGCAATTCCGTTTGGTAAGCGTTTTGGATTCGGCCACCAGTCTCCTAATCCGGCGGTTTCAGTCATCCGTTCACCAAACCAACCATCATCTAAAACGAATAATTCGATTCCGAGTTTTTTGGCCTGCTTAGCAATCGCGATGAGCTTTTCTTCAGTAAAATCAAAGTAGGTGGCTTCCCAGTTATTAATCAAAACTGGCCGGACCTGATGTTGCCAGGCTCCCCGAACTAGGCAGTCATTATAAAGGCGATGGAAGCTTTGACTAAGGTCATTTAAGCCTTTTTCAGTATAAGCAATTAAGGCTTCGGGGGTTTGAAAATTGGTGCCGGGAGTTAATTGCCAAGCAAAATGGAAAGGATTAATCCCAATTTGAAGTCGGGTGACGTCATACTCGTTCACTTCAGCTTGGGCTAAGAAGTTTCCACTATAAACTAAACTCACCGCATAAGCTTCCCCGCTCATTTCCGTGGTCTGGGGCCGTTTTAAAATCAAAAATGGGTTTTGCATATGACTTGAAGCGCCCCGCAAACTATCAACGGCTTGAAGGCCTGGTCGCAATGGAGTGACATGGGGATGGCGTTCCCGCCCCCAAGCCCCCGAGAATTGTACCCATTCATAATCAGCATCTGGCAAATCGACACTTAAACTTTGCGCTGTAGTTAAAGTGACGGTTTCCTTGCCATGATTTTCAAAGCGGACATTCCGGGCAATAATTGGGGAATCACTAAAAATACTGTAGCTAAGGATCATTTTAACTTGGGTTAACTGATCAACTAAGGCAATTTCGAGAGTTGTTGCCGGATGTGATGAACTAGCATAGGTTGCTGGTAACCCCGTTAATTGCGGTTTACCATTAATAATTTGGTAACCTTCAAAGGTGAAATTCGTGACCGTGCTCCCATTGGCTTGCTTAACCTCATAAGCGGGATGACGGTAGTCACTAGTTCCGTATGGCGGATATTCTTGTTGAACATTGCTTAATGAAAAAGAATAGTCATCCGGTGAAACATAAGTAGTCATGGGACGATAGGTATTTTCGACTAAGTAACCATGATCAGCTTCATCGGGGATCCGAGCCCCATAATACAAATGGCCGAGTTGACCATTTTCTAAAACGCGGATTAAATAACTAACTTGGTCATTATACAAATGAAATTCTTGGCTTTGGATATGGTACTGAATAGGCATCTTAACTCCTCCTAACGTTTCGCAACGATTTTACCTTTTCAGTTTAGCGTTTACATCATTTACATAACGGCCTTATCGTCATGAAAAAGAGGCATTTGGTTAGTTTTCGAGCGTCGCTATTTTCTGCGCAAGGACAAATGGCGCTTCTGGACTAATTTTCGTTCCGAGACCATATTGATCCAGAACTGAAATGATTTTTGTCTCATTAAGCGGTAACCCATTTAGTTGGGAAGCCAATTGGTCTGCTTGCATTTGATCCATCTGAAGCAAGTCACCAAAGATTTTGGCGTTAGCGATCCTACCACTTACTAAATTAAAGCCAATCCCTAAACTACCAACGCCTTGAAAATATGCATCAACGTAGTGGTCAGAGCGATTCAAACCATAAATCCACTTGGTTTGACCATACTTCTCGCCTGCTAGGCGATGAACGGCCGTCCATTCCACCGGTGTTAACTCCGCAACTTGAAGATTTGGAATTTGGTCAAGGATTCGTTCTCGTAAATCATTAACCGTAAAATCAATAGGTAAATAAGGCTTTAAGTTTGTCACCCGGCTCTTGACAGAGCGAATCCCCTTATCAGCTAACTTCGAAGCTGGTGGGGTTAAGACTTTATTCGCCATTGTCGTATCTACATCCACCATTAAAGTGCCCCCATATGAAACCCGATCACCGATTTTGGCAAAGGACATCCCCGAAAACTTCTTTCCCTGGTAAGTTAAATCATTTCGTCCCGTTTGTTTAGCCGTAATCCCGAGGGTTTGAAGAGCTTTAAGGATTGGCGCGGTATATATTGGAAACTTGGGATTCTTAACTTGTTTAGCTGTATCGATGTAGACATAGGTTAAGTTCCCGGGGTCAACAAAGACAGCTCCGCCACCAGAATTACGCCGGACAAGGTCAATTTGATGTTCTCGCAAGTACGTTAAATTCACCTCCCGGTAAACGTTTTGGTAATGGCCGCAAATCACAGTTGGTCGGGCCGGGAAATAAAAATAAAGTAAGGTTTGATCCTTGAAACGCTCACTATTTTGCAAAAATTCTGGTAAGGCTTGAAAGGTTAACATTTCATTCAGCAATTGGCCACCATTTTGTAAATCTAGATATATCAACTAATTCGCCTTCAATCGTTTTCTTTTATTTTACCGCTATTAAGTTTGCTAACCGAAAATTTTTAACTCATCAATATCTTTAAGTCAATGATTGTGGGATTTTTAACAATCTTGTGATTTCAAAGCTCTTTGTTCACATTTAACCTTAGTAAATCAGCAAAATTAATTTAAAAATGATTCACTAATCATATCACAGATTTTTATAATAATTTATTTTTGATTTCTCCTCTCATCAAAAAGCCGCGTATTCAACACTTATGCTAAATTTGTAAATTTAATTAAATATAGTTAACAATCATTCCGGTTAGTATCCATTGTAATCGTTTTCAAAAGAGTTACAATTTAAGACATAGTTATTATTTTGCCTTATAAGGAGTGTTGATGATGAAAAAGAAAAAATGGTTAACTATCTTGGTAGCTACAACAACGGTCGTTGGATTAACGCTTGGAGGCCTCTTTGGTTTCCAACATGCAAAAAAAGTACACGCCGCCGCTAACAAGAGCAAAAATACTTTAGTGGTCGCAACGCCGGGTGATATGTATGCCTCATCCTTCCATGACAAGAAAGGGCATTTAACTGGGTATGAAGTTGAGATTGCTCGGGCAGTGGCCAAAGGACTGGGGATGAAAATCCAATTTAAGGAATTAAACGTGGCTGGTGAACTAACTGCGGTTTCTTCTGGTAAAGCTGACATTGCAGCTGGGAACTTTAACCTTTCCTCTGTTTATCGTAAGCGCTACCTCTTCTCAACACCGTACAAGTATTCCTTTGGGGGCTTACTAGTGCGAGCCAAAGATCAATCCGGAATTCATTCTTGGAAGGATCTGAAGGGAAAGAAATCAGCTGGTGAAGCGGGAACTTCTAACCAACGTTTTGCCCAATACATGGGTGCCAAGTTAGTTAACTACGATAGTGCCAATGGATTAATGAACGATGTTGCGAATGGTAAGGTTGACTTTATTCCAAACGACTACTACGGTCTAAGTACTGGTTATAAGCGGAGCAAGATTAAGGGCTTAACAATGGCCAAGGGACTTTACTACCGGACAAACTTAATGGGGAAAGGAATCGGCTTCTTGATTAATAAGAACGAACCAGGTCTCCAAAAGAAGATCAACAAGGAATTAGCCAAGCTGCAAAAGAACGGTACCCTTTCCAAGATTATGATCAAGTACTACGGTCATGATCTGACAAAAAAACCAAGTGGGATGAACGTGAAGTACTTCAAGGTACCAAACTCAATTAAGGGTGAATAAGATGCAAATTAAACGGGTTGAAGTTTATCAAGTCAAGTGGCCAGCATTGCAGAAATACTGGCATCCAGTCGTTGTTCGAATTATTACTAACTCTGGATTATCCGGCTGGGGGGAAGCTGGGGTTGCCTATGGCCATGGTGAAGTTGCAACCACCCATGCGATTGTCGATTTAGGAAAAATGCTGATCAATGAGGATCCCAGTCAAATTGAATATCATTGGCAACGCCTTTATCAGCATACCTTTTGGGGAAAAAGCGGTGGCGCAATTCTTTATGCCGCCATTAGCGCCCTTGATACCGCTCTTTGGGATTTGAAGGGAAAAGCGCTTGGCGTTCCCGTCTATGAACTGCTCGGTGGGAAAAGTCATGAGCGTTTGCGGGCTTATGCGAGCCAACTCCAATATGGTTGGGAAGACTGTTCCCGGCTAGTTAAAACCCCCGTTGAATTTAAAGAAGTTGCCAAAAAAGCCTATGACCAAGGCTACCGAGCTTTTAAGGTTGATCCCCTTCAATTTGAAGAACAAGCTCGCTTTATTCCAAATCGTTACTTACTGACCCAACCTCAACTACAAGCGACTTACGATCGTTTGACTGCCATTCGGGAAGCGATCGGTCCCGAATGTGAATTAATTTTGGAATCGCATAGTAAGCTAGAGCCAAATTCAGCTCGCCAGCTTGGACAAATGGTTGCACCATTAAACATCTACTACTATGAGGAGCCATTTAGTCCACTAGAGGTTGGCGAGTTCAAACCGCTTGCAGAACAACTACCTTTTCCCTTAGCAACTGGTGAACGTTTAACGACACGGTGGCAATACAAACCCCTTTTGGAAAATCACAGTATTGGGGTTATTCAACCTGACGTTGGCGTCTGCGGTGGGATCTCTGAAGCCGTTAAGATTGCTAATCTCGCAAGTACGTATGGCGTCGGCGTTCAATTCCATACTTGTGGTGGACCAATTGCAACTGCCGCAACGCTTCAGGTTGAAGCGGCCATCAGTAACTTCTTAATTCACGAAGAACACGAAATCAACCTAAAACCTGATAATTACGGCTCTGGTAAATACCACTACCAACCAGTTGATGGATATTACCAAGTGCCTAACCGCCCAGGAATTGGTCAAGAGTTGAGCGAAAAAGCGATGGAAAGTGCTAAGATTTTAGTGGTTGAATAAAAATAACGGTGAACTCTCTTAATTGGAGGTTCACCGTTATTTTTACACTTGACTTAACATAATTATCTTATTGGAAATCATTTAGTTGCATAAAGATAATTTAACCGAGCTAAACCTGCATCTGGTTGCGGGTTTCGGAAGATTTGAACCTTTCTGCCACCTGGTGCAAGGTCAGATTGGGTCTTTGTATAATCAGTGATCGCATGAGGAACGCTATCGATTAAAATAAAGACATAATCAGCCGCTTTCATTGCGATAAAAATTTGGCGGGGATGATCCTCGTAACCATCCATTAATTTTACTTCGACATATGGTTTTAAGGTATCAACAAAGGCTTGAGCACGTTTATTTCCAACGACCAAAATTCTTTGAGCAGCTAACCAATTAAGTTTTGCTTGGTCAACGATTGAAAGGCGTTCGTCTGCTATCGTAGTTTGCGCTTGGGACTTTACCTTTTTAGGAGTTTTAAGTTTTGCTTCATGTAAACGAACATGATTTATAACCGGGTAGATCCGAACTAAGGTATATTGATCAGTCATTACGTTTCGTTGGGCTTTAATTGCGATGCCATCCTCTAAATTCATCAATGCTTGTTGATGTTCACTAATGATTAACGAATGCTTAGTTTCATGATTTACATCATAAATAAAGAATTGACCATCATCAACTTGTAAGTAACCATACACAAACCGTAATTGCTGATTAAGGTTACTACTAAACGATTGTTTACTAGCGACTTTAAAAGTTTGAAGCAACTTTCGGTTTAAAGTTTCCAATTGATCATACTGACTCAGAGTTGTTGGCGTTAGGTAATCAATAAGGTGCTCTAACCAAATTTCCGCTCGCCGGCTCCGTAATTCTTCATTGGTAGCATGAATTGATGCATTCAATTCATGTAGTTGATGGCGGAGACGGTCATTTTTCTGTTTTTCCTTTTTTAGTTCCTCTTTTAATCGTTGATTTTCCTTCTGTAGTTGACGATCTTTATTCTTCAGCGAAGCACAAGTCTGGCGTTGGTGAGTAAAGATTTCAGCGGACTTCAAGTAATTTACCGCCCACCAAGCCGCTAGCTTTGATTGTTTAGCTAGTAAAGTTGATAGCTCATCGGACTGATTCCAACCAACTGAATCGAGGAAAGCTTGCTCCCGTTCGAGATGCATTTTTGCTTGGTACAATTTCGTCTTTTTTAATTTTATCTTCTCAAGATTTTCCTTTAATTTTGCATCAGCTTCAGCCAAAGCAACTTGTTTCTCTTGCCGTAATTTTCGATTAGCGATTTTTAAGTCTCGAATTTGCTGTTGACTTTTTCGTTCACTTCGTTGATGCTGGGCTTTTTCAGATGCTAACTGTTGTTTTAACTGTTTAATCTGAGATTTCAAATTTTCAAATTGAGGTGTTGTTGGCACCTCCTTTTCTGTTTTTACGGTTGGATTCGCTTTAGGCTTCGTCTTTTTGGCTTTTTCTAGTAGTGTCTTACGACGCTCGCGATTGTTCATCATTTGTTTTTCCCGATCAGTTTTGTAGATCGGTACCCGCATCCGAATATTTCGTCCCATTTTCTATTTCCTCCCAAATAGATTTACATAATAATAATATGTTTAATTTTCCCAGATATTTAATAGTAATCCCCCCGATATCCTGACTAACTTACAGCTGAGCGCATATTTAAGCTCAAACGTTTAACTGGCCAAAATCAATCCGATCAAGCATTGTTTCCCTCGTTTCTTGGTCCAACCCAAGGTAAGCTAATGTCA
>DHKFI23501__coassemble_581_pt1 | contig 44839 bp, 46 predicted proteins | sample DHKFI23501__metabat2_high_PE_018 | metagenome-assembled genome bin DHKFI23501 | reverse complement strand
TCAAAGCAAGTTAGTCATCGGTAATTTGTTCTTGACTTATTACCACATGACTAACAGAGTTAGATAACGCCAAACAGCCGGGCCGTAAACACTTGCTTACCACCCGGCTGCTGTTTAGCTAGTTTTATTCGACCGAAATTAAGTATGGGTAAACCGGTTGATCCCCTTCGTAGATTTGAACATCAAGTTCATCGTCTTGTGCAAGAATCTTTTCTTTCAAAGTTTCGGCCCCTGCCTGATCACCGTCGGCTCCATAAAGGATCGTTACAATTTCACTATCTTCATCAAGCATTGTAGTAACCATTGCTTCGGCTGCATCTTCAATTGTTTTTTCAACGGCAACAATTTCACCATCAACAATTCCCATGTAGTCGTCCTTTTTAATCGTCTTACCATTTAATTGGGTATCGCGAACAGCAACAGTAACTTCACCACTAGCAACATTCCCAAGCACATTTTCCATTGCCGCTTGGTTATCTTCCAAACTGGCTTCGGGGTTGTATTCGAGTAAAGCACTCATTGCTTGGGCAATTGTCTTAGCATGGACAATCTTAACCGGGATTTCGGCAACTTCAGCTGCTTGATCAGCGGCCATAAAGATATTCCCATTATCCGGAAGAACCAAGGCTTGCTTAGCCCCTGATTGGTTAATCGCATCTGCAATATCTTGAATACTTGGATTCATCGTTTGCCCACCAGTAATCACATGAGTGACTCCTAAACTCTTCAAAAGTTTGGCAATTCCATCACCAGAAGCTACCGCAATCACGGCCGTCTCGGCAGGTGCTTCATCCTTAGCTTCTTGGGCTACTTCAACCGGAGTTAGATCATCATCTTTCATAATTTCTTCTTGTTGCCACCGCATGTTATCAATCTTCACGGTTTGAAGATCACCAAATTGTTGACCCCAAGTCAAAACTTTCCCTGGATGTTCAGTATGCACGTGGACCTTAACAACCTCATCATCATTAATCACTAAGAGGCTATCACCAAGATCAGCAAGATAATTGTAGAAGGTTTCGTAGTCAAACTTTTGGGTAACCTGCTTTCCCTTCCCAATCCGAACCATCATTTGAGTACAGTAACCGTACTTAATGTCTTCTGGATTTAACTTTCCTTGTGCACTTTGATGGTGCTTAGCGTTAATCATTTCATCCATCTGAGCATTATCCGGAATTTCAGTTTCAAGTTCTTCACCAGTCAAGGCACCATAGAAGGCATGTAAGACAAAAGCAAGCCCTTGCCCACCAGAATCAACAACGCCAACTTCTTTAAGCACTGGAAGCAAGTCTGGCGTCTTCTCAAGCGCCGCATCAGCTGCTTCAACAATTGCTTTCAAAATAACGACTAAATCGTCACTCTCTTTAACCGTGTTCAATCCCGCTTGGGCTGATTCACGGACAACAGTAAGGATTGTCCCTTCAGTTGGCTTCATAACCGCTTTATAAGCCGTCTTGGCACCATTAGCATATGCATCAACAAATTCTTTAGCACTTAAAGTTGCTTTACCTTCGCATCCCTTGGCAAATCCCCGGAAAATTTGTGACAAAATAACTCCCGAATTTCCCCGAGCTCCCATCAAAAGTCCCTTGGCAACCGCAGATGCGAGTTCGCCAACTTCTGTACTTGTGGCTTCGCGTTCGTACTTTGCTCCACTGGTCATTGACATGCTCATGTTTGTTCCCGTATCACCATCAGGAACCGGGAAAACATTCAAGGAGTTAATAAACTCAGCTTGTTGATTTAATTTAGCAGCGGCGGCTTGCACCATCTTACCAAATTCCAAGTTAGTAATTGTAGTAACTACCAAAATAAATTCCTCCAGCTATTGACTAATCGTCACCTAATACCCGAACTCCTTGGACACAAACATTAACTTCATTTGCGGTAATTCCAAGCGTTGATTCAAGGTTATACTTTACTTTTTGTTGAACACTCTTTGAAACTTCTGAAATCTTAGTACCAAAGCCAACAATAATATTTACTTCCACTGCAATTCCATTGGCATCCTGCTTAATGACAACCCCTTTACTGTAATTGTCACCTTGCAAAATTAGGTTAACCCCATCCCGCAACGGATTACGACTGGCCATTCCAACGACACCATAGTTATCAGTGGCGGCTCCCCCAACGACCGTGGAGATAACATCGTTTGCAATGTCAATCGTACCAGCCTTTGTTTTAATCTTTACTGCCATGAAAATGGCCCCCCTTTTTTTATCAAAGTCAACATCATATTACCATAGATACGATTCTTTAAAAAGTTTACTTGATTAAAGTTGGTCCACCTTAATTATCTTAATGGTAAAAAAATAAGCCGCCCGCGGGGACGGCCATATTTTTAATGAACGCGGGTAACCTTACCCGACTTCAGCGTACGGGCTGAAACGTAAACCTTCTTTGGCTTACCATTTACTAAAATGGTTGCTTTTTGCAAGTTTGGCTTCCAGCTACGACGACTTGAGTTCAGGGCGTGTGAACGCTTGTTACCGAAGCGTGTCCGTTTGCCGGTAATAAAATCCTTAGCCATCTGGGGACCCTCCTCTCCTCATCAATTTTCTCAGTAGCGCCTAAGCGCTGTAACTCACCTAAATAATTTACCATAGCAATACGTACTTTTCAATACTTTTCTTTCAAGTATTTTCCCTTGACACTTAATTTTCACATTTTATCGCAATCGTGGTGCTGTTGCTAAGCTATCTTTACTCTGGATTACAGCGATAACACCTGACTTAAATGAAAAGTGATTTACCGAGCCATTAAACTCGTTACTTGACCATGAAATTGGAATTTCGGCGTCAAAATTTTGTAACCGATACTTTTCATCTGGTAGGGTCAACCCTGTAACAGCCGTTAAATTAACAAATGCCAAATATTTCATACCCGGTCGCTTTTGAATTTCATAATCACCAGGTAGATAGTAACGCATCTCATTTTGTCGATCAAAAATTACTAATTTAGGAATTACCGCTTGAAATTCCGTCATTAACGGAAAAAGTAAGTTTGAAAGCAATTGATCAAGACGACCACCAGTCGCACCAAACAAATTAATTTGATCAGCTTGAAATTCGGTTAAAGCAACTTTTACCGCTAACTGGGTATCCGTGTAATCTTTTTCGGGTGGAAAACGACGGATTTCAGCTACCGCATCCTTAAGCTTTTTCATCGTTACTGGAAAGGTCGAATCAAAATCCCCAATTGCAATTTGCGGAATAATTCCGTGGTTCAGCAAAAAAGTGGCACCAAAATCAGCACCAATCCATACTTCTTCACGATGCTTCTCAACTTCTTCAAGGGAAATTTCACTAGCTGGTCCGCCAACCATAATATTTATTGGTTGCATCATTTTCCACCTCTAATCCAAAAAGGTCGGTCCTATTCACATCGGCCCAACCTTTTTAATTATTACTTAGTAGCTTCTTTCAAAGCATTAATCCGTTCTGCTGGATCATCGGCGTTGTAAACATATGAACCAGCAACCGCAACTGTTGCCCCAGCTTTGTAGCAGTCAACAACCGTTTCGTTATTAACCCCACCATCAATTTCAATATCAAAATCGTAACCATTTGCTCGCTTGATTTGGTTAAGTTCTGCAATCTTGGCAACCGTTTCTGGAAGGAACTTTTGGCCCCCAAATCCAGGGTTAACAGTCATTACTAAAACTTGGTCAACCATGTGAAGAACTGGCTTAATCATTTCAACTGGCGTACCTGGGTTAATAACAACTTCTGCTTTAACCCCACCGTTTTTAATAATTTGTAAAGCCCGGTGAATGTGTTGGGTTGCTTCGACTTGAACCCCAATAATATCTGCCCCGGCATCAATAAAAGCTTGCAAAATGTGTTCTGGGTTTTGAACCATCAAATGAACATCCAAAACCATCTTGGTGATTGGACGAATTGCCTTTACGAAGTTTGGTCCGTAAGAAATGCTTGGAACAAAGGTCCCATCCATGACATCGATGTGAAGGTATTCAGCTCCCGCCTTATCAACCTTTTCGATATCTTTTTGTAAATTGACGTAATCCGCACTCAAAATTGACGGTGCAACTTTAATCATAAGAAACTCTCCTCGCTCTTAGTAATTTGGCTTTTGGTTAATGATCAAATCATGAAACTGACAATAATCATCATACCTCGACTGCATTATTTTACCATCTTCAAGCGCACTTTTCACGGCGCAACCCGGTTCTTTTAAATGACGACATCCCCGGAACTTGCACTGTAGCGCTAAAGCCTTAAACTCATAGAAAAGATTTGGTAAATCATCAATGGTCATTGGAAAATCTTCATACGAAGAAAAACCTGGTGTATCTGCGACCAACGCTCCATTTACTGACAATAAACTAACCGTCCGGGTAGTATGCCGACCCCTTTTTAAAGCTTTTGAAATTTCACCCGTTTTTAAGTTTAAACCTGGAACTAGATGATTCAATAAGGTTGACTTACCAGCCCCCGTTTGACCCATCATGGTAACAACTTTTCCCTTTAGATCAGTGGTCAATTGTTCTAACGTCGCTGGCGCAAACGGTTGGGGATCTAGCCATACTTGATAGCCAATTTTTCGATAACCAGCTGCCACTTTTTCTAACTTTTCAAACTTTTCTAGGCTTAATAAATCCGTTTTTGAAAAGTACAGTAAGGCTGGAACTCCTTGCCAAGCAAGTGCGACTAACTGACGGTCTAATAAATTAGCTGAGAATTCAGGTTCCGTGGCCGCAGTTACCACCACAGCAACATCAACGTTCGCCACCAAAGGACGAACAAGAGCATTTTCCCGCGGTAGGATTTTTAGGAGGTACCCTTCCTCACTAAATTCAACCCGATCACCAACAAGTGGCTTTTGACCTTTTTTTCGAAAGTTTCCCCGAGCCCGTGTTCGATAAACCTTCCCATCAGCTAAAATATCATAAAATCCGCTTAACGATTGTTGAACAATTCCAGTTTTCAAAAATTACCTCCATAACCTATCCCGTAATATTAGTCGCGCTCATAATTGTCCGGCCGTTCCTAATTACCTTGTAAGAACCAGTTTCATTATTTCGTAAGGTGAAGGGAACATAAATTACGGTTTCCTGGTTGATCGTGATATCTTGATATTCCATTGTTAAATTGTGATATGCATCACTAATATAGACTTGGACCCGATTTTCCTTTCGACCACCATTACCGTCAAAAGGAATACTAATCTGAATGTTCGTTGTCTTTAGTTGATCACCTGACGAAGCAACAGCAACTGTAAGTGTATCCCCTTCTTCAAGGGTACTTCCAGCCTTCGGAGTTTGCGACATCACCCGATTGGTTGCAATCGTAGTGGAAATCTTCTTCGTTTCTGTTAATTGCAAACCATGCTTGTTAGCAAATTCCTGGACTTCTTTAATATCATTATTTTTAAAGTTTGGAATCTTAATTTGTTTCCGCCCTTTACTTACCGTCAAAATGATCGTCTTTTGGTCTGGCTTGACCGTTTCACCAACCGAAACGTTTTGCTTGATTACCTGACCTTTAGCAACTTTTTCGGAATAAACATTCTTAACCTTAACCGTAAAGCCAAGATTTTCCAAATGTTCTTGGGTAGCATCCGCTGAAGTGCCGACCAGATCTTTCATTTTCCAGTGATCAACCCCGTCACTTATTAGCAAGTTAATCTTCTTACCGACGCGGGCTTTATCACCACTTGTTGAGCGAATTACTTCACCCTTTGGCGTTGTCGCACTTAATACGGAGCTAACCTTACCAATCCGAAGGTGATGTTTTGCAAGAGTTGCTTTCGCTTCAGTTGGGGTTTGACCGGCTAGGTTAGGAACGGTAACTTGCCGATCAACATACCATAACCCTGCTATTGCAACCACAACCAATGCCGCAATGACATATAATTCCAACTTCAGACGATTAAACCGTGGCTTTTCAGGTAACGGGGTAATCGACTTGGTATCGTCATCCGCATCATCTTTTTCAGCCTCTTGTCGCCGACTAGCAACCTTGATTTCATCAAGATCTAATACCCGCGTTTCATCATCATAAGAATCATGTTCTTTAAACCGGGGTTCAGTTTCTCGTCCCGGGTTTAACGCAGTCCGCAAGTCTTTTGCCATCTCAGCCGCACTAGCATAACGTTGTTGCGGTGACTTAGCCGTTGCTTTATAGACGACATTCGCTAATGGTTGAGGAATCGCTGGATTCGAATCCCTAACCGATGGGATTTCATCCCTAAAATGTTTTAAAGCAATTGCGACTGCAGTTTCCCCTTCAAAGGGAACGTGTCCCGTTAATAACTCAAAAAGAATAATTCCTAACGAGTAAATATCCGATTGCTTGGTTGCAATACTTCCTCGCGCTTGTTCTGGTGACAAATAGTGGACAGAACCAACAAGCGTATTCGTTTGGGTAAGCGAATTAGCGGTTGATGCCATCGCAATCCCAAAGTCAGTAATTTTTATATTTTTATCTTCGTCAATTAATATATTTTGGGGTTTTAAGTCCCGGTGGATTATTCCGTGTTGGTGAGCCGTTTCAACAGCTGCCAACACTTGCTCCATAATATCAACCACTTGAGGAAGCGGAATTGGATAATTTCGTTTAATAAAGGCCTTTAAATCAGTCCCTTCAACATACTGCATGACCATATATTGCATTCCATGGTCAATCCCAGCATCATAAACTCCAACAATATGCGGGTCGTTCAATTGGGTTGCAGCTAAAGCTTCGCGTTCAAAGCGCCGTTGAACTTTCGGGTCGTCCCGTAAATCTAAGCGCAGAAGCTTAACGGAAACTTTCCGTTCAAGAACCTGATCATAAGCTAAATAAACATTTGCCATTCCACCCTCGCCGAGTGGTCGGAGCATCCGGTACCGGTTTTTAAGCTTGTATCCGGACTTCATACTAATCCCTTTCTTGGTCAAATTCGCTAACTAAGACAGTGATATTATCTAAGCCACCAGCTTGGTTAGCTTGTTCAACTAACGTTTGGCACTTCTCAGTGACGGTTGCTTGCTCACTCGACAAAACTGCCGCTAGCTTTTGGTGTTCAACCATTTTGGATAGACCATCTGAACACAATAATAATTGATCCCCAAGCTTTAATGAAAAGGTGTTAACGTCAATTTCAGCATCCTTTGAAATTCCAATTGCCCGGGTAATAATATTTTTTTGAGGCGACCGCCGTGCCTGTTGTTCGGTAATATCACCGTTCTTAACCAATTCATTTACCAAGGAATGATCATTGGTGATTTGAGTTAGTTCGCGATCATGAAAAATATATCCCCGACTATCACCAATATTAGCAACAACAACAATTCCATTTCTAAGAAAAATCGCTGCCACCATTGTTGTCCCCATTCCCTGGTAATCAATTTTTTCATGTGATTTTTTAATTAATAATTGATTAGCAAGAGTAACTTGATCTTGTAACCACTTTTTGGCATGTTTAACCGTTTTAGGCGCACTCTTACAAAAATTTTGACCAAGCAACTGAACGGTTAATTCTGCAGCGACATCACCACTGCGGTTACCACCGATACCATCGGCGATAACTGCTAATTGACGCTTACCATTTTCAAATAGCGCTACACGGTCTTGGTTTTGCGACCGTTGACGACCGATATCAGATAAGTAATCAACTTTCATGTGACTTCAAATTTCCCTTCTAGTTTTTCCGCCTGAGGGTTGCAATGAAGAATCCATCCGAACCATAGTCGCTAGGAAGGATTGTCAGTGTCTTCGTTGCCCGGTCAGTTTTTAAAGCCCGTGCCGTTTGCGTTTTTTCTAAGGCAAAATTAGGATGCGTTGCCAAAAAGGCAGCGACCGTTTCATTGTTCTCTTCATTGAGAATTGTGCACGTGCTATAAATTATTATACCGCCCTTTTTTATTTTTGGGGCCACTGCAGATAAAATTGTTGTTTGAATTTTATGCAGTTGTTGACTATCACTAAATTGTTTTTGATAACGAATCTCGGGCTTTCGACGTAAAAGTCCCATACCACTACATGGAGCATCAACTAAAGCCGCATCTAAAGCTTGGTCAGCTAAGAGAGTTAAATCACGGGCATCGTTTTGTTTCGCAATCACTCGACTACCAAGACCAAGCCGCTCCATGTTTTTATTAATCAGTTTAACCTTATGTTGGTGAATATCTAAAGCAACAACTTTACCTTTCTCAACTTGGGCAGCTAGTTGACCCGTTTTCCCTCCCGGAGCACTGCAGGCATCTAAAACCAGGTTAGCGGTTTTTAGATTAATCGCTTTTGCCATTGCTTCAGCAGCTAACATCGCACTTTCATCTTGAACCGTTACTAAACCGGCATGAAAAGCTTGGCTTGCAAGCAAATTTCCTTCAGTCACGATTAACCCATCCTCAGCCACTTGACTTGGAATTGTCTTTATTCCCTCAGAAGCTAATTGGGCAGTAATTTGAGCAATCGTTCCTTTAGCCCGGTTAACTCGGATACTTAAGCGGGCAGGCTCATTAATTGCTTTCCCAATCTTTTGAACTTCTACAAGGCCGTTTTCCTCAACTAACTTTTGAGTTAGCCAAAGTGGCAAACTAGCCCTCAAACTCAATTGTTCAACCGGATCTTTAATTGACGTTAAATCTGGCCAATCGCTCCGTAAAACTGCATGCAAAACTCCAGTCACGAATTTTCGCAGTCCTTGATTGCCACGACCACGAAGCTTAGTAATTTCAATTGCCTCATTAGTCGCCGCAAAATCAGGAATCCGTTCTAAGTAATGATATTGATAAAGCGTAATCAATAATAACTCTTTTACCCACGGGGTTGGTTCCCGTTTAACAAACGATTTTAGCCAATTTTCAAGCGTTAAGCGGTGTTGCAAAGTTCCGTATACCAAATTGGTTAGCAAGTGTTTATCAGCAACACTCAACTCATTTTGCTGGATAACTTGATTTAGCTCGAGGTTTGAATACGCCTGTTTATTAATAATCCGATCTAAAACCGTAACTGCTAAATTCCGTGGTGATTTTTTAATGTTTGCCATCAGTAACGATTTGTCTCCCAACTTCAAGTCCTTGGTGACCATTTAAATATGCCGTAATTTCCATTGCTGGCTTCCCGGCAGGCTTTAGTTGATTAATTTGATAAGTTGTTCCATCTCCAGCTGCGATTACCAAGGCATGTTTCTCGACTCTGACAATGGTTCCTGGTACTTGCCTGGTCCGTTCATCGAGTGGGGTTACATCAATCAGCTTCGTTGCCATGCCATCAATCATCATTTTACCAAGTGGCTTGGGCCGTAATCCGCGAACTTTAGCATCAATTAAGCGGGCTGGTAAAGTATAGTCAATAACTTCTTGTTCGGTAGTAATATTTGGTGAAAAAATAACCTTACTTTCGTCTTGCGGAACCGCCTTGGTTTTTCCGGCAATTAGGTCTGGTAAGACTTCCATTAGTAAATCTCGCCCAAGGACACTTAACTTTTCAAACATCGTACCAGTATCGTCGGTTGCTTCAATTGGAATTGCTCGTTGTGCGATCACATCCCCAGCATCCATCTTCTTAACCATATACATGATTGAAACCCCAGTTTCAGTATCCCCATTCATCACTGCATACTGAATTGGAGCGCCACCGCGGTACTTCGGTAATAAGGAGCCATGGACATTGATAGCCGCAATTTTGGCCGATTCAAGCAGACGAGCTGGTAAAAATTGCCCATAAGCAGCGGTAATAATTAAATCTGCATGAAGGTTGACTAATATTTCTAATTCTTCACTTTTGGTTAACTTTTCTGGCTGAAAAATATCAATCCCAGCTTGGCTAGCTAACTGTTTAACTGGGGAAGCGGTCAACTTGTGTTTTCTACCAACACGGCGGTCTGGTTGTGTCAAAACCGCCTTTACAGTATAGCGGTCATCATCTAACAAGGCTTGCAAAATTGGAACCGCAAATTGGGGGGTTCCCATAAAAATAACTGATGTCAAAATTATCGTTCCTTTCAAAAATATCTTTACATAAAATATTGGGGATCCGGATCAATCATAAACCGTAAATTTCCCTTTACTTGAGTTTCGTGAGCAAGTTGCGTCAAGACCCGAATTAAATTTGGATCATGACGATATTTAAGGACAATTTGATAATAATAGCGGTTTTGAATCCGGGCAATTGCCCGGGGCGTTGGACCCAAGATTACCGTGTCACTTGCTAATTGGCTAGCACGTAGTCGTTCACTCACTGCTTGCATCAACTTAGCTGCCGTCACTTCGTTAGGATCACTTGCCATTAAGCGGACCGTATAGAAATACGGTGGGTATTGTGCTTGCTGACGAAGCCGCATTTCAGTCGCAAAAAAGGCATCATAATCGTTTTTTTGCGCTAACTGAAGAACATAATTATCTGGATTATAAGTCTGAATAATTACTTCGCCGTTTTTATCGGCCCGACCAGCTCGACCACTAACTTGAACTAATAAATCAAAGGTTCGTTCACTCGCCCGAAAATCGGGTAAATCCAGACCGGTGTCAGCATTGAGAACTCCTACAAGGGTTACTTGGGGAAAATCCAACCCCTTTGCTATCATTTGAGTTCCTAGGAGGATATCAGCTTGATGGTTGCCAAATTGCTTAAGCAATTTTTCGTGCATTCCTTTTCGACGCGTGGTATCCACGTCCATGCGGATAATCCGGGCCGCTGGAAGTAACTTACTTAATTCAGCTTCAACCTTTTCCGTTCCTGTACCATAGTAGCGGATCTCACGACTATGGCAGTTAGGGCAAAATTGAGGAATTGCTTCTTCATGACCACAATAATGGCATTTCATACTATGCGAACTTAAGTGCAAAGTTAATGAAATATCACAATTAGGACATTTTAAAACATACCCACAATCACGACACATCATAAAAGAGGAAAAACCCCGTCGGTTTAAAAGCAAAATACTTTGTTCCCCTTTTTGGAGGCGATCATTTAAACGGACTAATAGAGTTTGGGAAAAATTACTTTCCCCTCCCTGCCGCGGTTCTTGACGCATATCCACGACTTGAATCGGTGGTAGCGGTTGCCGATTTACCCGATGGGGTAAGTTCAATAGGTGATAATTTCCCGTTTTAGCCCGGGCGTAACTTTCTAAACTTGGTGTTGCTGAACCAAGTAATACCGTTGCATGATGGTATTTAGCTCGCCACTTAGCAACTTCTCGAGCTTGATAACGTGGCGCATCCTCTTGTTTATAACTCCCCTCATGTTCTTCATCCAAAATGATAAGACCAATTTTTTTGAGGGGGGCAAAAATTGCTGAACGGGTACCAACCACGACATCAACTTCTCCAGCCTGAATTCGGCGCCATTCATCATACCTTTCACCGTTTGAAAGTGCAGAATGCAAAATTGCAACATTTTTACCAAACCGCGCTCGAACCCGGCCGACCATTTGTGGCGTTAGCGAAATCTCCGGAACCAACATTAACGCCGTTTGATGAGTCGATAACGCCGTTTCAATCGCTCGTAGATAGACTTCTGTCTTTCCGCTTCCCGTCACCCCTTTCAAAAGAAAGACTGGTGATTGATTAGATCGAATCGCTTGGTTAAGAGCATCAACTGCAATTTGCTGGTCAGCATTTAAAGTTACTTGTTGATCTTTTACAAACTTTCCTGTTATTGGGGTCCGATATTGCTCAATTTTAACTTTTTTTAGCCACCCACGCTGTTCACCAAGCGTAAAAGATGCTGGTGAAAGGCCAGTTTGTTGTTGGGCTAGTTTCAATGGGGTCTTTTTAGCAATTTGTTGCTGTAAATAGGCTAAAAGACGCTTCTGAGCCCTTGCATTTTTAGGAACCGTTGCTAATAACTCTTCATAATCTTCGAACTGTAAACTTGGTTGAATTGCTACAACCATTTTTGCCCGGGCACGGTCTTCAACTTGATATTCAATTCTGATTTTACCTGCACGCCGCAATTTTACCAGCTCATGCATCACTTCAGGATCACTTTGAACATCATCAAGAGCTAGCGTATCTTGACCATTAAATAAACTGATTTGCTCAGTTTCGGCTACATCATCGGTTAGTCGAATCAGCCGGTGGGTTTTAGCCTTTAATAAGTTTGGAAGCATCGTATAAAGGCAATTTATCCAAAATGAGTATGTTGTCTCTGCTAACCACCGACTCAAGGTGATCATTTCTGGATTCAGAACCGGTTCCAAATCCATCAAGGCAATAATATCCTTCAATTCACCATCAAACGACTGTCCTGGTTTGGTATCAACAACAAAGCCTTGGACCTCTCGCTTACCACGACCGAAGGGAACTATTACCCGCATCCCCGCTGTCACCTGGTTTGTTAGTCTTTCCGGAACCCGGTAAGTATACGGTCGGTTAGTCTGCATCGTTGGGACATCAACAATTACTTGAACAACTTGCAACCCCAGCCCCTCCTATCACTTGCTTTGTTGCCATCGCTTAGCTAGTAGATTAATTAATCGTTGACCGACTTCTCGTTTGCTCAAGAGTGGCCATCTTTTAGGTTCAATATTCGGTTGCAGAATTGTTACTTGATCAGTTGCCACCCCAAAACCACTTCCTGCTTGACTAACATCATTAGCAACAATATAGTCTGCATGTTTTTTTGCCAATTTTGCTTGAGCATTTTGGAGTAAATCATTGGTTTCCGCCGCAAACCCCATAATAATTTGATGATCTTTTTTGGCCCCTAAAGTTGCCAAAATATCAGGGTTCTTGATTAAAGAAATGGTTAACTTATCTTGATCAGCTTGTTTTTTAATTTTTTGGTCAGCAACCTCTGCCGGCCGAAAATCAGCCACTGCTGCCGCCATCACCAAAGCATCGACCTTTTTAAATGCATCTAAGGTGGTTGCCAACATTTCAGCTGTTGTCGTAACTTTTTTAACGGTTAAATTAGGATGCTTTGGAAATTCAACCTGAACCTGGCCAACAACTGCTATCACCTTAGCCCCAGCTTCAAGAGCAGCTTGAACGACTGCCAATCCCATCTTTCCGGAAGAACGATTACCAATAAAACGAACTGGATCGATTGCTTCGTGAGTTCCACCCGCAGTGACTAAAATTACCTTTCCCACCAAACGCTTTTGCTTTGCAAGCCAATTTTTAACTTGGTTGGCAATGTCTTCTGGTTCCATCATCCGCCCCTTACCAACGTAACCTTCCGCAAGTAATCCGGTTTTTGGTGTTAAAATGATTTTCTGATCAGCAATTAGTCGGTTTAAGTTTCGTTGAGTTGCCGGATTAGCCCACATTTGGTTGTTCATTGCGGGAGCAAGCATAATTGGTGCCCTTGTTGCTAATAAACTGCTAGAAACAGCATCATCCGCAAGCCCGTTTGCCATTTTAGCAATTAAATCTGCACTTGCCGGGACAACCAATGCTAGTTCAGTCCAATCAGCTAGTTCAATATGGGGAACCGGACTCTGATTAATTTGCCATAAGTCAATTAAGACTGGTTGATGGGTTAGGGCATAGAAAGTGTTTGGGGTAACAAAACGTGTACTAGCAGGTGTCATCCCTATGCGAACTTCATGACCTTCTTTTTGGAGAATCCGGACTAAACTAACAGCTTTAAAAGCTGCCACGCTTCCACTTACGTATACGGCAATTCGTGTCATTTCGATCCCTCTTTACTACTAATAATTACGCAAAAAGCGCTAACGGCTGGACACATTATTCGTATAAGCTACTTAGAAGCTTTAATACTCTCTTTGATCCAAAATTCGTTAGCGCTTTAATATTTAATTATGGTTAAACCCGATAATGGGTTCTAATTATCGGAATCGTCAATCGAAACCATTCCAGCTTCAATTTCTTCAAGCGCCATCCCGACAGACTTAGTTGAATTATAGTGGTTAAGTAATAATGGCTTATCCATTTCCAAATCAACTGACTTATCTGAGTCTTGCGCACGATCCTTATCAAGACGGTATTGATCAATTTCATGAGCCCGCTTGCTTGCAAGCATAATTAATGAGTACCGCGAATCAACTTGCTTCAACAATTCATCAACTGAAGGGTATAAAATCATTGTTTTGAATCTCCTAACATTTCTAAGTAATCTGGCATTACTCGTGGAACCCGCAAACGTTCACTCCGAATAATTTCCTTAATCTTTTCAACCGCATTGGGAACTTCATCATTTACAACCGCATAGTCATAGTTTTGCATCATTTCAATTTCAGAAAAGGCTTTATGGATCCGTTTATTAATAACTTCCATACTGTCAGTTCCCCGATGAATTAACCGTTGCTTTAATTCCATCAAATCAGGCGGCGTTAAGAAAATGAAAACTCCATCCGGCCGTTTGGAACGAACTTGCATTGCCCCATTTACTTCGATTTCTAGAAAAACATCTTTTCCAGAATCTAAAGTCTCATCAATGTATTTTAACGGCGTTCCATAATAATTGTCAACGTACTTAGCATATTCCAACATTTGGCCAGTTTGAATATTTTTTTCAAATTCTTCTTTTGAAACGAAGAAGTAATCAACCCCATCCTTTTCACCTGGACGAGGTTGACGAGTCGTCATTGAAATTGAATATTGAAAATCATTTCCAGGTTGATCAAAAATTGCTTTCCGGACAGTCCCCTTACCAACACCAGAGGGCCCAGATAAAACTATAAGCATTCCGCGCTTTGTCATTAATCATTAACTCCTAACCATGAACGTGTTACCTTTTATTGTGCAATACTTACTGCCGTAATTCAAGACTTTCGCCCCATAAAGTGTGATTCAATCATTTACTCAAACCTTCATTAACTTATTTTGATTACTTTTTAATATTCGAATATCAACAGTGATCGTTTAGATTTTTTTCACTTAACACCAAACTACAAATCCTTTTTAAACTAAATCCTTCCCTTTAGTTTCGTTAAATTTAAATTATCACGAACTAAAAATAAATCAGTTCTTGAAATTGTAATCGTTTGTTCGTATAATTTATTTACAAACAAAAGTTCGGAGGGCGAACAAAATGCAAAACGTTAGTCGTTCATCTTTGCGGGAAAGAACGTTAAATATGATTTCTCACCTTAAGCCAATTTTTTCAGAACCTTTTTTCGCAGATCAACCGCCAGTTACCCTACTACCAATTGAACCGCTTTTCCAAAGAAAACTATTTTTAAAAAAAGCGATTGAAAGTCAGCGTGAAGTTTTCTTGCAACTAATGCCTACTACTGATGGTGGACAGCCTATTAATGTCCGAGGCGTTGTCAGAAAATTGGACGATCAGCGATACCTTCTCGCAAAAGAAAATAAAACCTATTTCTTTAAAATTAATCAACTGCGATACATTGCCGGTTAATTATGTGTGGCTCCCCTAGGTAATGGGACGCATTTAACTTGGGCATTCATGAACCAACCCACGTACGTTCTCGTCAATTTAAAATTCGGCACTTTAACCCAATTCCATAACAATGATAAAGACCGAGAAGAAACGTAAGCTTCTTCCCGGTCTTTCCTAGTTTCCTTGCTCCATACTCAATAATTCTTTTGCGTGTTCACGAGTCAACTTAGTAATTTTTTCACCTGCGAGCATGCGAGCAATTTCGTCAATCCGTTTTGATTGGTCTAAAGGCGTCACTGAGGTCATCGTCCGATTATTCTTAACTTGTTTCTGGATCAAGAAATGATGTTGCGCAATGGCAGCCACTTGTGGTAGGTGACTGATGCAGAGTACTTGTGATCCTTGGGCAATTACTTTAATTTTATCAGCAATTGCTTGGGCAACTCGACCACTCACCCCAGTATCAACTTCGTCAAAAATAATACTCGTAACCCCTTCACTTTTCGCAAAAATTGTCTTAAGGGCTAGCATAATCCGCGATAATTCCCCACCAGATGCAATTTTAGCAAGGGCTCCCATTCGTTCGCCCGGATTGGTTTGCATGTAGAATTCAACTTCATCAAGACCATCAGATCGGAAGCGACCCCCGTCCGGTTCAGCAAAATGGACCGCAAAAACTGCCCTTTCCATATACAATTCTCGCAATTGTTGGTGAACTTGGTTTTCTAATCTTTGTGCTGCTTGTTTCCGAATTTCCGTCAATTGCTTCCCTAACTGTTTTAATTCAGTTACTGTTTCAGCCAGTCTTTCTTCTTGGTCACTATCATCGTTAGCAACTTGTTCCATTTCTTCAAGTTCCTTTTTAATTCGATCATAGTAAGCTAAAACATCAGGAAGACGGTCACCGTATTTGTGTTCGAGATCTCCAATTAAGGTTAACCGACTTTCAATTTGGTCCAACCGAGCAGGATCAAACTCTAAACCATCAAGAGCTCGACTTGCTGAATCAGCAGCATCTTGAAGGGAATAGTATGCATCCCCCAACCCCTTAGCCAAGTCTTTAAAAGTAGGATCAAAATCGCTAATATCCTCAACTGAATTTTTCATTTCTGCCACTTGATCAAGAACCGGTGCCCCTTCTTCACCATTTAGACTTGCTGTTACCATATTAAGGGCATTACTAATTTGTTGAAAATGTTCTAAACGATCGCGTTCAGTTTCAAGCTGCTCTTCTTCATCCGGTTTCAGATCAGCGCCTTCGATTTCATCAACTTGATAACGAAGCATATCTAACCGTTGAGCCCACTGTTGTTCATTTTCTTTTTTCTTTTCAATGGCAGATGATAATTGTTGATATTCCCGAAAGGCTGCTTGATACTTTTTGAGAATTGGTTGAATTGGAGATCCTGCAAACTGGTCTAACATTCTAAGGTGATGTTCTGGTTGCAAAAGCAACTGATGCTCATTTTGACCTTGAATATCAACTAATCCTGCACCCAACTTTCGCAAGGCCGTAGTATTGATCAAGGTCCCGTTGACCCGAATAATGTTTCGACCGTTTTGATGAATTTCACGTGAAATAATTAACAAGCCGTCCTCGTGATCAATTCCATACTCGTCAAGGAGAGATAAATAATCATCACCCTTGGGAACTGTAAATTGACCTTGTAAGGTTAGTTTATCCGCCCCTTGGCGAATAAAATCCGTTGAGCCACGACTACCAGCTAGTAAGCCAACCGCATCAATGATAATTGATTTTCCGGCTCCGGTTTCCCCAGTCAAAACCGTCATTTGATCGTCAAAAGTAAGATTAAGGTGATTAATAATTGCTAAATTATCAATCGTCAACTCTTGTAACATTTTTCAACCTCATTTTTTCTAGTCGGCCAACAAATTGCGTCGCCGCTTTGTCAGATTCACAAACCACCAAAACCGTTGAGTCATCACCGATAGCAGTAAAGACTTCTGGAAAGTCTAATCGATTAATCAGCATTGCAACAACCGGCCCATGACCCGGATGCATCGTCAACGAAACGAACCGCTCAGACTGTTTTAAAACCTGAAGATAATTTCGAATTGATTCGCGAAATTGGCTATCCTCATTTTCCGCCTTTCTGGTTGGTAAACTGTAACGATACCCACCATCAGAGGTTGGCACTTTGATTAACTTAAGCTCTTTAATATCCCGGGAAACAGTTGCTTGAGTAACGTTATAACCGACTTCGGACAATAAGGTAACTAAGTCTTCTTGCCTTTCAACTGCGCGCCGTTCGATTAATTGTTTAATTTCGTTTTGGCGATTCATCTTTTTCATGACTTAAATCCTCCAAAAAATTTCCGATTATTTTGCGTTTAATTCCACTTGGGCTGCCGCTACAACCGCTTTAATATCTATCTGGGAATCAACACTTGCTTGATCGCCTACTAATTGTAATTGAGCTAAAAATTCAATATTTCCTTGACCGCCCTTAATTGGGGAGAAAGAAAGTTGTCGAACCGCAAAACCATCATTTGTCGCAAAGTTAAAGACGCGTTCGATTACTTCTTGGTGAACCGCCGGATCCTTAATAATCCCGTGTTTGCCAACCTTTTCTTTACCAGCTTCAAATTGTGGCTTGATCAAAGCAACAACATTACCATTTGGTCTTAAAATTTTAGCAAGTGGCGGCAAAATTAAGCCTAGTGAAATGAAGGAAACATCAATCGATGCAAATTCCGGTTGTCCCCGATGAAAATCGGCAAGTTTAGAATAACGGAAGTTCGTTTGTTCCATTACCTCCACCCGAGGATCATCACGGAGTTGCCAAACAAGTTGATTAGTTCCCACATCAAGGGCGTAGCTTAGCTTAGCTCCATTTTGGAGCATCACATCAGTGAAGCCTCCCGTTGAAGAACCAATATCTAAGACCACCAGATCTTTAACTGAAAGCTCAAAAACCTTTAAGGCTTTGGCTAACTTCAGTCCCCCACGACTAACATATGGCATCTTCTTCCCCTTTAAATGAAGCGTCGTGGTAACGGGGATCTTTTGACCAGCCTTATCTAGCCGTTCATTGTTTCGGCCGAGGACTTCGCCGGCCATAACCGCTCGTTTAGCTTGTTCACGGGAATCAAACAATCCTTGTTTTACTAGTAAGATATCAACTCGTTCTTTTTCCATTTCACTTAGTCCTCAAAATAAGCTAAAAATTCATCTAAAATCACCGGGTTCACTGACAATTGCATCGCTAGTGCATCACGTGCTGCCTTAGCATCTTTTAGGGCTGCTAGCAAGGCTTGTTTTGCTCCCTCAATCCCCAGAAGACTCGGATAGGTGTTTTTATGGGCTACCGCATCCCGGTGAACCTCTTTACCAACTTCTGCTTCAGTTGCTGTTACGTCCAGTAAATCGTCCTTAATTTGAAAGGCCAACCCATACGCCTTCCCAAATGCCTGCAGGTTAGCAATTACATTCTCTGAAGCCCCAGCAATTATCCCACCAGCAACAACCGAGTAAGCCAAAAGGGCCCCCGTTTTCTGTGCATGTAACTTCTTTAATTGATCCAAGGTGAGATGGTGACCTTCTCCTGCAATATCACGGGCTTGGCCAGCTACCATCCCCGCTGGACCGGCTGCTTTGGCAAGTGCTTGAACCAAATGAAGACTAATTGAATTAGGTAATTCATTTTCACTCAACCATGAGAATGCTAAGGTTAATAAACCATCTCCCGCTAGTGTAGCCATCCCAGCACCAAATTTTTTATGATTTGTTGGCTTTCCTCGTCGCAAATCATCATTATCCATTGCTGGTAAATCATCATGGATCAAGGAATAAGTGTGAATCAATTCGACCGCACATGCGGCTTTAAGAACCGCTGGAGTTATTTCTACTCCCAATAATTCACTTACTCCTAAAGTAAGCGCCGGACGCAAACGCTTCCCGCCGGCAGTTAAAGAATAATCCATCGCTGCCATTAAGGTTGGTTGATCACATTCGCTGACAAGCGCATCCTTTAAATATTCATTGATCTTAGTTCTTAATTCTGCAATTTTATGCACGTTATTTGCCCCTAGTCTTCTTTTTGATTAGCCGAAAATTCTGAATGGTATCCTTGGTTTTGCACCCCATTATTACTTAGATCATCACCGATTTCTTCTGCTGGTTGAAGACTACCATTTTCATCAACTAATTGTGCCAAAGTCGTTTGTGCTTGATCAAGTTCTTTTTGCAATGCTTGCGCTAATTCCATCCCTTGCTTAAATTCTTTAATCGAATCATCAAGAGTTAATTGACCACCTTGAAGATGGTTGACAATCGCTTCTAGATCTGCGATCCGACTTTCAAAACTCTGCTTTTTAATCTCTGATGCCATTCTAATCTTCCTTCCTTACCTTATCAACCGTAACTTCCGCATTACCATCATAAAAATGTAAATTTAATTGATCCCCAGGCTGCAATTGTTGAGCTGAAATTACTTGATTATCTCGAGTTGCATAACTATACCCTCGTTCAAGGACTTTCAACGGACTCAACGCATCTAAGCGACCAACTAAATTTCGAACCCATTGACTACGTTGTAGGATGTCGAGTTGACTAACTTGTTTTAAGTTTGCGACAAGATGCTGTAATTGTAACTGGTTCCGCTTCACACCGTTAACTGGCGATTGGAGTTGTAAACGATGATCTAGTTGCTGAAGCTGTTCATGCTTTGCTTGTAATCGGTGAACTTGAAACTGAATTAATCGCATTTTAAGATCATCCACTTGTTGGAGGGGGCGTTCAATTAACCGCTCAGGTTGTGATAATGGATAACTCTCGCGTAAATGACGAAGAGTCTGATTAGCTAATTTTAGTTTAGCCTGAATTCCGTTAATCAATTCCAGTTGCGAACGTTTTAATTCTGCTTTAATTTCAACTAATTCCCATGCTGAAGCCTTAACTGCTGCTGCTGTTGGTGTTGCCTGGCGATCATCAGCTGCCAAATCCGCAATGGTGGTATCCGTTTCGTGCCCAACCGAGGAGATCACTGGAATTTCCGAAGCTGCAATCGCCCGCCCCACAACTTCTTCATTGAAAGGCCACAAATCACCCCGAGAACCACCACCACGGGCTACGATCAAAGTATCAAAATTGCCGGTTTCATTGACCCGCTTAATTTGCCTTGCAATCATTGGGGCTGCGTCATTCCCTTGAACTTTGGTTGGATAAAAAACCAGCTGAATAAGAGGATTCCGTCGCCGAAAAGTGGTAATCATATCATGTTTAACGGCCGCATCATTACTTGTAACAATCGCAACTCGCTTTGGAAAGGGGGGAATTGACCGTTTGGGCAAGTCAAACAAGCCCTCAGCTTTTAACTTTTGATACATTTGCTGAAAGGCAACTTGGAGTGAACCGGTTCCGACTTCTTCTAATTGTTCAACATAAAGCTGATACTCGCCTCGATTAGGATAAACTGCGACTCGCCCACGAACGAGAATTTTCATACCATTTTCTAAGTCAAACGGCACTTTAGCAAACGCACTTTGGAACATTACCGCCTTGATCTTATACTGATCTTTTGGTGCTAAACCTTCCGTATCATCCTTGATTGCAAAGTATTGGTGACGGCTCGAAGGCCGATAATCCGTTAACTCTCCAACCACCCAAAGGTTTCGTTGGCTTAGATATGGGTCAGCATCAAATTTTCGACCAATGTAGCGAGTTAATTGGCCAATTGTAAGGGGATTATCCTTCGGCATCTTTCAAACTCCATTCTGCTAAATCAACCGTTTGGGACATTAAACTAGCGATCGTCATTGGTCCAACGCCGCCGGGAACCGGGGTGATTGCTCCTGCTACCGATTTAACTTCTTTAAAGTTAACATCTCCAACTAGTTTCCCTTCCGGCGTCCGATTAATTCCTACATCAATCACAACCGCCCCTGGTTTGACCATTGAAGCAGTTAAGAAATTGGCTTTCCCAGTCGCAACGATTACCAAATCAGCGTCCTTAATAATTGCTTCTGGATCGGGAGTTTGGCGGCCAATCATTGTTACCGTGGCGTTTTGGTTAATCAACAAAGCTTGCATTGGCCGCCCAACCAAAATACTCCGCCCAACGATCGCCACTTTAGCACCGGCATAGTTAAAGTTAAGACTATCAAGCATTGTTATAATTCCCCGCGGTGTACAAGCGACCGGATAGCTCCCTGGTAAATTGTTGTATAGTTTGCCGACATTTAGGGGATGAAAACCATCGACATCCTTCTGCGGATCAATTGCAGCAACCAGTGCTTGTCCATTTAAGTGGTTTGGCAACGGCTCTTGGACCAAAATTCCATGAACATTCGGATCATTATTTAAGGCCTCAATTGTTTGCAGTAAAGTTGCTTGATCAACCGTTGCCGGAAAATTCTTTTGAATTGAATAGATCCCTAATTTCTCAGCTTTTCGTTGTTTGTTGCGAACATAAACAAGGCTGGCTGGGTCTTCACCAGCTAAAATAACTGCCAATCCAGGAACAAATCCTTTTTGCTTTAACTTTTCTACCCGGTGAGCTGTTTTTTCGTTCTCCAGCGCCGCTAATGCTTTCCCATCAATAATTTTTACCATTCCGCTGACCCCTTTCGCTAAAAAATAAGGGTGGGAAGAAAATATCCTCCTCACCCTCATTAATCTTTGAACGCTATTCTAACCGTGAAATTCTTGTCATTAAGGTTCTAACCATGGCAACCCGACAGGCAAAAATTTAGTCTACGATTCTTATAATCATTCACTTATTCTTAGTTGCGAGGAAATTCTTTTTCTAGATTTCCAAGTACCCCATTAATAAACTTTCGTGATGTCTCATCACTGAAATCCTTAGCTAATTCTAAGGCTTCATTAATTACGACAGCAGTTGGCACTTCTGAATTATAACGTAATTCGTAAGTTGCTAATCGTAAAATAACTAGATTAGGCCGGGCAATCCGATTTAGCGTCCATCCACTTGCTAAATGTTCTTGGATTAACTGATCAAGTTCTGCTTGATGGTCAACGACCCCAGTTACTAATTCTTCAAGAAAAGTTGGGACCGGTTCACCTTCATTAAGTGGTAAAACAGCTTTATTTTCGTAAAGATCCCGCTTATCTGCTTCTGGATTGGTTTCTAAAGCAAATAAAGCTTTGAAAGCTGCTACCCGAATGCTATGCCGACTAAAACTCACTACTCTTCACCATTACTTTCTTCGTCAAATAAATTATCAGGATCAACCGTTTGCGCTTCTTTTTCAGTTACAATTCCTTGAATATGAACGTTAACTTCTTCAACCTTTAGGTCAGTCATTGATGTAATTTGTTGTTTGACCCGTTCTTGAATTTGAGCTGCAACCTTAGGTACTGAGACACCATAGTTAAGGTAAACTGCCACATCTAGCGTTAGGGTATCACCTCTAACCGTTAGTTTTACCCCCCGTCGATGATCAGAACGTCCGAGCAATTCGCCAACATTATTTGCAAAGGAGCCATGCATCTTGGAGACTCCGTCAATTTGACTAGCGGCAATGCCGGCAATAAATTCTAAAACCCGGGGAGCAATTTGAATTTGCCCCAGTGTTTGATCTGCAGCGTTTAAGATGATTGTTGAATCTTCTGCCATCCCAATTTCCTCCGTTTATTAAAATGAACTTACATTTTTAAATTAAAAGTATGTCTAAAGAAAGCGGGAGCCAAGTAAACCAACATCCCCACCGCTAGTTTGACTTGGCTTGCCTAGTTAGAAAACGATTTTGCTTATCTTCTAGATTTATTCTATTGTGGACTAGTTCTGCATAAAAATCAACCAGTTCTGAGCCTAGCCAGGCTTTACACAGTAATTAGGTTGGTTGGCGCTTGGGTTAGTACTTCACAACCACTATGCGTGATCAAAAGATCATCTTCAATCCGGACCCCAAATAAACCAGGGAGATAAATTCCCGGTTCCACCGTAATAATTTGGTTGTGCTTTAAAACTACTTGCTTGGTCTTTGGACCATAGCTTGCTGGCAATTCATGAACCGTTAAGCCAATTCCGTGACCCATTCCGTGTTGGAATTCATCACCATATCCAGCTTCTTCAATTAAATGTCGACCAGCATAATCAAGCTTATCACCACGAACCCCAGCTTGGGCTTTCTCAATCACCGCTTGCCGGGCTTCGTTAACTAACTTATAAACCGTTTTGAACTCAAAATCTGGTTCACCGACAGCGAATGTCCGGGTCATATCGGCAGTATAGCCATCGACAAAATACCCAAAATCAAGAGTTACAACATCACCCTTTTCGATCAGCTTTTTGGAAGCTGTTGCATGAGGCTTAGCCGCATTGGCACCTGAAGCAACAATAGTCGGAAAAGAAGCTTCACTTGCCCCATGTTCCTTCATCCAAAAATCCAAGCGGTTAGCAACCTCGAGCTCTGACATTCCTGGTTTAATCATCCCCAAAACATAATCAAACCCCTTATCATGCAAGGAAGTCGACTGCCGTAAGGTTTCAACTTCTGAGCTTTCCTTTTCAGCCCGATAGTTCTCAACTAGGTTAGTAAAGGGGACGATATCCGCAACCATTAGTTCATCTAATTGGTCAAACAAGCCATAACTAAGACTACTTTCAAAGCCCAGGACAGTTAAACCCAATTTTTGCATAATCTCATTGACCGTCCCATAGTAATCCCGGGTAATCATGCCAACAACTTCTTGGCTATCAAATTCACGGAGAGCTTCTGCATACCGATCATCAGTAATTAAAATAGCCGACTTATTAGTAATTAAGAGCGCACCGTCACCTTCGGTTAAAGTAAAGCCGGTTAGGTAAAAGAGATTTTCTTGGTTAGTGACCAAAAAAGCGTCAATGTATAAGTCTGGTAGACGTTTTTTAATTCGCTCAATTCGTGTCATCCTATTTCCCCTCGACTTCTTCATCGGTTTGCAGAACCGCCATGAAGGCGCTTTGCGGAATTTCAACCTTTCCAACAGCCTTCATCCGTTTCTTCCCCCGCTTCTGCTTTTCAAGCAACTTTGCCCGCCGGTCAGGGTCACCAGTATGAATTCGGGCAGTAACATCTTTCCGGTAAGCCTTGATCGTAGTCCGTGCGATAATCTTTGAGCCGATTGCGGCTTGAATTGGAATTTCGAAGTTTTGCCGCGGAATAATTTGCTTTAACTTAACCGCAATTTCCCGTCCCCGTTCAGCTGAGAAATCTCGGTGCGTAATAAAGCTTAAAGCATCGACCCGGTCCCCATTCAAGAGAATATCGATCTTAACCAGATCGCTGACCCGGTAATCATCAATTTCATAGTCTAAGGAAGCATAACCGTGGGTACTAGACTTTAATTTATCAAAGAAATCGTAAATGATTTCAGCTAGAGGAATGTGGTAGATCACATTAACCCGGGTATCACTCAAGTATTCCATGGTATCGAATTGACCACGCTTCCGTTGGCAGAGTTCCATAACGGCACCAACATAATCGTTTGGCACCATAATTGAGGCTTTGACAAACGGTTCTTTAATATCCTTAATTGCTGATACATCAGGCATTTCAGCCGGATTTTCAACTTCTTTGGTTGTTCCATCATGCAGGTCAACATGGTAGGTTACTGACGGAGCCGTCGTAATTAGATCGAGGTCAAATTCTCGTTCAAGCCGTTCTTGCACCACATCCATATGCAATAAACCAAGGAACCCACACCGGAACCCAAAGCCAAGGGCCTGAGACGATTCCGGTTCAAAGGTCAAAGCAGCATCATTCAATTGTAATTTTTCCAAAGCATCCCGAAGATCATTAAACTTCGCATTATCGGTTGGATAAAGCCCCGCATATACCATCGGCGTCATTTGGCGGTAACCAGCTAAGGCTTCATCTGTCGGGTGCATTGCGGACGTCACTGTATCCCCAACTTGTGTATCCTTAATGTCTTTAATGGCGGCCGTAATATAACCAACGTCACCAGCCATCAAAACATCCCGTTCGAGTGGCTTCGGTGAGTTGATCCCTACTTCGGCCACTTCGTACTCAGAACCACTATTCATGAGCTTAATCCGGTCGCCTTTTTTCACCGTTCCCTCAAAGACCCGGATGGAAAGTACCACACCGCGATAGTCATCATATTTAGAGTCAAAAATCAAGGCTTTTAGCGGAGCAGTTAAGTCACCAGTCGGTGCGGGGACATCCTTAACAATCTTTTCAAGAACCTCATCAACGCCCATACCAGTTTTAGCGCTAATGTCAACTGCTTCATCAGTCTCCAAGCCAATTTCATCTTCAATCTGCTCCCGGGTTCCAGCTGGATCGGCAGAAGGTAAATCGACCTTGTTAATCACTGGAAGAATCGAAAGATCATTATCCAAAGCTAGATAAACATTGGCTAACGTTTGCGCTTCAACCCCTTGTGTAGAGTCAACAACCAGAATTGCGCCTTCACAAGCGGCTAATGATCGCGAAACTTCATACGAAAAGTCCACGTGACCTGGTGTATCAATTAAATGGAAAATATAATCCTGACCATCCTTAGCGTGATAAGTCAAGGCCACCGCGTTTAATTTGATGGTAATTCCCCGTTCCCTTTCAAGCGGCATGTCGTCGAGGATTTGATTTTTCATTTCCCGTTTACTAATCGTATCCGTCATTTCCAAAATTCGATCCGCTAAAGTCGACTTCCCATGATCGATGTGGGCAACGATCGAAAAATTACGGATCCGTGATTGCCGTTCTTTCATTGCTGCTAAATCCATTTTCTCCGCTCACTTTCATTAAACTATCCAATTATCTAGTATACCAAAGATGCCAAAGAATAGAAAAAGCTGAGTGAAACTTTTCGTCTCAACTCAGCCTTATCCTATTTTTCATCAAAGGCGTCCCGTAATTTATCGAAGAAACCACCTTTATCACCTTTGACGTGTTCACCAGAAGCCTCTGCAAAAGCCATTAAGGCCTCTTTTTGCCGCTTATTAAGATTCTTTGGTGTCTTAACGTGAACCGTTACATGCTCATCACCGGTCCCTTTACCGTCAATGAACGGAACTCCCTTCCCACGAAGACGGAAGTTAGTTTCTGATTCAGTTCCGGCAGGAATCTTCAAATCAACGTCACCATGAACCGTTTTAACTTTAATCTTGTCACCAAGAGCCGCTTGCGTAAAGGAGATATCTTGATCAACATAGATTGTCGTTCCATCCCGGCGGAAGTCCCGGCTTGGGGTAACCCGGAAGAGAATGTAAAGATCTCCGTATGGACCACCATTTCGACCGACCTCACCTTGGCCTTGAAGCCGCAATTGTTGACCATCATCGACCCCAGCAGGCACCTTAACCTTCAATTCGTGGCGTTCGCTAACGTGACCTTGTCCATGGCACTTTTCACATTGGTCATCATGACGGACTTCTTGACCCGTCCCGTGACAAGTTGGACAAACTTCCTGGGACTGCATCATCCCCATCATCGTTTGCCGTTGATGCAAGATGTAACCTTGACCACCACATTGATGACAAGTAACTGGGCTCTTACCAGGTTTAGCTCCCGTTCCATGACAAACGTCACACTGGGTGTCCCGCGTATACTTAATCGTGGTTTGCTTACCATTAATGGCTTCCATAAAGTCTAAAGTCATCGTATATTGTAAGTCGCGACCTTGTTGAGGGGCCCGGGGATTCCGCCGCCGACCAGCGCCACCAAAGAGATCACCAAAAAGATCGGAAAAGTCACTGAATCCTTGTGCACCACCGAAACCTTGGCCGCCAAAGCCTTGACCACCAAAACCTCCTTGGGGACCAGCTGAACCAAATTGATCATATTGGGCCCGCTTTTGGGAATCACTTAAGGTTTCGAAAGCTTCGTTAATGTCCTTAAATTTTTGTTCAGCTCCCGGTTCATGGTTAACATCCGGGTGATACTTCGCTGCCAATTTCCGGTAAGCCCGTTTAATTTCAGCTTCAGAAGCATCCTTTTTGACCCCTAAAATATCATAGTAGTCTTTTTCTGCCATTCTTTTTCCCCACTTTTAATTCACAAAAGAGGTTGGGTAAAACTCAACCTCCTAAGTAATTTAACTATTTCTTATCGTCTGGGTTAACTTCTTCAAAGTCACCGTCAACGGTCTTACCGTTATCGTTGCCCTTTTGGTTGTCGTTGCCAGAAGTTGGGTTACCTTGAGCACCACCATTTTGTTGTTGTGCTTGTTGGTATAACTTAACCGTTAAGTCTTGGATAATCTTATTCAAATCATCCTTCTTCGTCTTCATTGCTTCGATATCGTTGGCATCCTTTGCCTTTTGAAGAGCTTCCTTAGCATCCTTAGCCTTTTGGATTTCGTCTGCTGATACCTTACCGTCAAGTTCCTTCAAAGTCTTGTCAGTTTGGAAGAGAAGTTGGTCAGTTTCGTTCCGAACATCGGCTTCTTCCTTCTTCTTCTTATCGGCTTCAGCGTTTGCTTCAGCATCCTTCTTCATTCGTTCGATTTCTTCGTCAGACAAACCGGAGTTAGACTTAATGGTAATATTTTGCTTCTTGTGAGTTCCTTGGTCCTCGGCAGAAACGTTAACAATCCCATTCTTGTCAATATCAAAGGTAACCTTAATTTGAGGAACCCCACGTGGTGCAGGTGGAATGTCTGTCAGTTGGAAGTTCCCAAGCGTCTTGTTATCAGCAGCCATTGGACGTTCACCTTGAAGAACGTGAATATCAACTGCTGGTTGATTGTCAGCGGCCGTTGAGAAGATCTGACTCTTAGAAGTTGGAATCGTCGTGTTCCGGTCAATCAGCTTCGTGAAGACGCCACCCATGGTTTCAATCCCGAGGGAAAGTGGCGTAACGTCAAGCAAAACAACGTCCTTAACGTCACCAGTCAAGACCCCACCTTGAACAGCAGCCCCGAGGGCAACGGCTTCGTCAGGGTTGATGGAGTGGTTAGGTTCCTTACCGGTTAATTCCTTAACCATTTCTTGAACTGCTGGAATCCGAGTTGAACCACCATTAAGGATAACTTCATCAATATCACTAAATGAAAGACCAGCATCTTTCAACGCGTTCAGAACTGGTTGCTTCGTCCGTTCAACCAAGTCATTAGTAAGTTGGTTGAACTGAGCCCGAGTTAAAGTCTTTTCTAAGTGCAATGGACCATTTTCACCGGAAGTAATGAATGGTAAACTGATTTGAGCTTCTTGAACCCCAGAAAGGTCCTTCTTTGCCTTTTCAGCTGCATCCTTCAACCGTTGAAGCGCCATCTTGTCTTGAGAAAGATCAATACCGTTTTCAGCCTTGAATTCATCAACTAACCAGTCCATGATCTTTTGGTCAAAGTCATCCCCACCAAGGTGCGTATCACCGTTCGTGGAAAGAACTTGGAAAACCCCATCCCCAAGTTCAAGAATGGAAACATCAAAAGTCCCACCACCAAGGTCATAAACTAAGATCTTTTCATCCTTGTCTTGCTTATCAAGCCCGTAAGCTAATGAAGAAGCAGTTGGTTCGTTAATAATCCGCTTAACATCTAACCCAGCAATCTTACCGGCATCCTTTGTTGCTTGCCGTTGAGCATCGTTAAAGTAAGCTGGCACCGTAATAACGGCTTGGGTAACCGTATCACCGATGTAATCTTCAGCGTACTTCTTGATGTATTGCAAAATCATCGCTGAAATTTCTTGGGGGGTGTACTTCTTTCCTTCAATATCAACCGTGTACCCGGCTTCGCCCATATGACTCTTAATGGACTTAACCGTGTTTGGGTTCGTAATTGCTTGCCGCTTTGCGACTTCCCCAACTTGGACTTCGCCGTTCTTAAATGAAACGACAGATGGAGTCGTCCGTCCCCCTTCAGGGTTCGTGATAATCTTTGGTTCGTTACCTTCCATTACGGCAACGGCAGAGTTAGTAGTACCGAGGTCGATACCAATAATCTTATTGCTTGCCATTTTTTTACCTTCTTTATTTTTAATTTACTGTGCAACAACGACCATCGCTGGCCGCATTACGCGATCCTTAAGCATATAGCCAGCTTGTAAAACTTTCACAACCGTTTCCGGCTTTTGACCATCCTCAACCGGTACCGTTTGGACCGCTTGGGAGGTTTGGGGATCGAAAGGCTTATTTAAAGCTTCGATTTCAGTAACCCCATGTTCCTTCAACGCTTGCTCCAGATGATCATGGACCATTTGGATTCCCCTCTTCAATTGCTTTCCGGCATCATCGGAAACCTCAATTTGGAGAGCCCGCTTTAAGTTATCCAAAACTGGCAGAACCCCCTTAACCAAAGCTTGCCCGTCATACTTAAGTAAGCTTTCGCGTTCCTTAGCAAAACGCTTGGTCATATTTTGGATTTCTGCCTCCGCCCGTAAGTACTGATCATCCTTTGCGCTTACGTCAGCTTGTAACTTTTCAACTTGCGCTTTTAAAGCCGTCACTTGATCTTCTTCGGTTGACTTTGGCTTTGCTTGTTCAGCCTTAGTTTGATCCACTGTCTGATCTTGTTTTTCATCAACTGGCTTCGTTGATTTCTCTTCCTTTGCCATTTAATCCCTCCTAAGAATCATAATAATGATGATAGTAGTTTAGCAACCGTTTTGCAAGTTCATGCCGAAAAGCATCGACTAACCCAATCGTGCGGGAATACGACATCGTGGTTGGCCCGAGGACAGCAATGATTCCTTCACCAAATTGATCAACTTGATACTTAGCAGTAATCAATGAATAGTTATCCAGTAACTTATCCTTAGCAATTTCAGAACCAATTTTTACTGTGATCCCGTTTCCGTTCGTATCAGTATCAATAATCGAAGAAAGTCGATCACTTTGATCGAGCAATTCATAAACGGCCTTCATCGCCTTTGCATCCTGATGGGTATCAATTCCCAATAAATTAAATCGACCACCAACATAAAAACGTTCACCAGCCGCTTGATTAACAATACTATCAAAAATTCTTAAGAAGCCTTCTGGTTGTTGTAAATAGTCAGTTATTTGAACCGGAATGTCTTCTTGCAGTCGTTTAATGACCTCCGTTAAGGGCAAGCCAACGAGTTGATCGTTGATTAAACGAATCACTGCTTCAATCGCTCCTGGCTCAACCCGCTTTGGAATTGTAAAAGCTTGACTTTCAACCTCACCACTATCCGTAACTAAGATGGCCAAGACCCGTGCATTGCCCAACGAAACTAAGCGAAAGCCGCTTAATTTAATGTTTTGCTGTTCGGGCTTCAACGTAAAGGCCGTGTAGGAGGTCAAGTTTGATAAAATTTCCGCAGAATGGGAAACAATCTCATCAATCTTTTGAAACTCGGTCCCCAAGGAATCATGAATCATTGCCGAATCATTTTCGGAAATTGCCGTTGGATCAAGCAAATAATCGACGTAGTAACGGTAGCCCTTTTTAGAAGGAACCCGTCCTGAAGAAGAATGCTCTTTTTTTACAAGACCCTCGTGCTCTAAAACTACCATTTCATTTCGAATCGTAGCTGAACTAACCTTAATCGGTAGTTTCTGTGCGAGTAGCTTTGACCCAACCGGTTGACCAGATATGGTAAACTGACGTACAATCGCCTGGAGAATCAACTCTTGACGTTGTGTTAGCATCTCATCACTTCCTTTTAGCACTTTCAGTCGCTAAGTGCTAAACACAATTAATAATATACCAACCAGAACAGCAAAAGTCAATAAAAGTCAAAACCTTTTGGAGAAAAAATTTATGGTAAAAAAATCACAACGGTTTATTCAGCCCCATTCAGCCAAAGAAGCGATGCTATTAATTCAAAAACTTTTCAACCAATACCGGAACGCTCCCTTGACTCAAGAACTCCTCAACTACCACCTCAATCTTTTACAACGGCTCCAAGGTGACATCAAAGCCGTAGCCATTAAAGAAAATAATCCCAAACAGTTGTCTGACCTTGAAGAAATGACCCGGCTAATGCAATCCTGGAGTGGAATTCGCTTTGCTGGGAAACCCTTTCCCGGTAAACTTCGTCATTTTCACCTAGCTACTAGTCCTCAACAACACTTCAAACGACAAGTTCACAAAATGAACGGGAACCACCGGGCAAGTCATCATTAGTAATAAATTTCATAAAAAAGAAAGCCAGGGCAATTTTTTGAATGCGCCCTGGCTAATTTATTATTTGGCAATCCCCATTGGAGAAATTAACTTCGTTTTTAAAGCGGTAGCTGCAGTCTCAAAATCATCAAAATGATATTTAATTTGGCCAATTTGTTGGTAGGCCTCATGACCTTTCCCAGCAATCAAAACTGCATCTCCTGGCTTGGCAAGTTGAATCGCCTTTTGGATAGCTTGGGCCCGATCATAAATGATTAATGGCTGTTTTGGGCTTTTATTAATTCCTTTTAGCATGTCATTCATGATTTGATGCGGATCCTCGGTTCGTGGATTATCGGTAGTAAAAATTGCCTGACTACTGTTGTCAGTTGCAATTTGCGCCATAATTGGTCTTTTTTGAGTGTCCCGATCACCACCACAACCAACTACACAATAGACTTTATGCTGCGTAAATTGATTTAAAGTTGCCATTACCTTTTGCAAACCATCCGGGGTATGGGCATAATCAACGATCACAGTAACGCCCGTCGTTGTAGGCACTAATTGAAAACGCCCTTTCACTCCATGGATAGTCGCAAGGGAGCGAACCGCATCTTGAATCGCAATTCCAGAAGCAAAGGCTGCGGCAATTGCAGCTAAACAATTATAGACATTAAATTGGCCAACTAGGGGCACCCTTACTGAATATTCTTGGTCAAAAGCAACGAGCTTAAATTCCAGACCATGCATACTTAAGTGAATCTTTTCAGCCCGAAAATCAGCAGTTGGCGTTAAGCCATATGTCAAAACCTGGGCTGGGGTATAATCCGCAAATTCACGACCAACAGGATCATCCTGGTTAATCACTGCCACTTTATTAGGACTAAGTTGGCTAAACAACAGGCTTTTGGCTAATTTGTATTGGGTCATTGTATGATGGTATGCTAGATGATCTTCAGAGAAGTTTGTGAAAACTGCAACGTTAAAGTCAATCATTCGAACCCGTTCTTGGACAAGGGCGATGGAAGAAACTTCCATGGCAACCGTTTGAACTTGATCATTAACCATCTCGTGGAGAAGCCGTTGTGTAGTTAAGGCATCTGGGGTGGTGTTAACAGTTGGAAAAGTCTGGTGGCCTATTTTCTTGTACAAAGTCCCAATCAAACCAGTTAATTGTCCTTGGTCGCGAAAAATCTTGTCAACCAGGTGTGTAACGGTTGTTTTTCCGTTTGTACCAGTCACCCCAATCATTTGTAAATGGCGACTCGGTTGCCCATAAAAATTAGCTGCTAATTCAGCGAGCGCACGATGGGTATCATGCACACAAACCACGGGAATCGTTGTTTTTACCGCTTCTTGGGCAATAATTAACTGGGCACCTTGGGTTACTGCTTGACCAACAAGTTGATGGCCATCTACCTTGCTCCCTTTGATTGCCACAAAAACAGCTCCTGGGCGTACTTTTCGGGTATCATGAGTTAGTTCGGTAACTTCAAAATCAACAAAATTAGTTGGATTAAGTCGACAATACTTAAGGGGTTTAATTAATTCACTCGCTAACATTTAAATCACCCTCCGTTTCTTGGATGCTACAGTAGAACTAATCAAAGTTCCCACTGTCTCATCAAACTGATCAGTTGCTTGGACCCAAATTGGTAAGCTTGCTTCTGCGGCTAATAAAACTGCCCGTTCACAGACCACTTGAGCACCTCTTCGAGCTAATTGAACCATCGCCGGATAAGATAACCAGGGAATCACTTGAGCTGACGTTTTTACAGTTGGCACAACGTTCATAACCCCTGCAACATCCTTATACAAAATAACTTGTTCTGCCTTGAGTGCAACTCCAAGTGCCACCGCAGTAGTATCCGAGCCTCCCCGGCCTAAAGTGGTTACCTTTCCTAGATCATTCTGACCCTGGAAACCAGCTACAACCACGACCTCGTGATCTCCTAACGCCCGGCTAATCGGTCGAGGATCAACGTGGGTAATTCGTGCGGCTTGATAATCATTCGTCGTTTTAATTCCTGCTTGACCCCCGGTAAAGCCAACGACATCCAAACTTTGCAGGCGAAGTTCATTTACCATTACCAACATCGAAATGATTTCCCCAAGGCTTGTTAGTTGATCGAGTTCCTGAAAGGTTAGTTTCCCCGTCTGACCATGAACTAAATTCAAGAGTGAATCAGTCGCGTATGGTTCCCCTAACCGTCCCATTGCCGAAACAACGACGACAACTGCTTTTTGCTTGGCAACCATCCGCTTAATATGTTGAACAGCTGCTTGGCGTAAATCTGATCGTTGGAGAGAAGTTCCACCGAATTTTTGAATAACAATCGGTTTCATGTTAGCCACGCTCCCTTTCACTTGCCGTTAGAATATACTGCTGATACCAAGTCATAAAAGTTAGTACCGTCCAAAGTTGCCGAGAATAATCAGCCTTTCCACGGCGATGTTCTGATAATAATTTTAGAAAGTATTCTTTTTGGAAAAGTTGATCCGTCGGTGAAGTCATAATAATTTGCCGGGCCCAGTCATACATTTCATCCTTTAGCCAGTGGCGAATTGGGACCGGAAAACCGAGTTTGGGACGATTTAAAACCGCCCCTGGTACAAGCCCCTCAGCCGCCTTACGCAGGATTGCCTTAGATGTTTTTCCTTGGATTCTCATTTGACTTGGAATTTGACTGGCAACTTGAAATACTTCCCGGTCAAGAAAGGGCGTCCGAAGTTCCAAACTAAACGCCATTGAAGTTCGATCGGCATTTCGGAGTAAGTCCCCATTCAACCAAGCATGTAGATCAATTGATTGCATCTTGGTTAAGGGATCGGCCGTTGCGACTTCCCGATAATACTTAGCAACCGCTTGCGTTGCCGGTTGCTTGGGATCATATTTTTTCAAAAACTTAGCTTTTTGGCTTTCATCAAAAATAAAAGCATCCCCAACATACCGTTCTTCCAAAGGTGTCGTTCCCCGCAGTATAAATGATTTTCCCCGCATACCAGCTGGCATTAGCGTGGCAATCCAATGAAGGGTCCTGTTAAGAATTTGGGTTTTCTGAAAGATACGTAATGATTGAGGTTCATGATAAATTGGATAACCAGCAAATAACTCATCTGCCCCCTCACCAGTTAGTGCCACCGTAACGTGTTGCCGGGTTAAACGAGCTAAGAAAAATTGGGGAACCGCTGCCGGATCTGCTAAAGGATCATCCATTGCCCAAACAAAATATGGGAAGGCGGCCATAAACTCCGCTGGAGTAATCGTGAGTTGATAATTCTCTACTCCTAAGCGATCAGCAGTCTCGGCCGCAAGCGATAACTCATTATATCCCGGTCGTTCAAAGCCAACTGAGAAAGTCTTTAGATGGGGATGATATTGATGAGCAATCGCAGCGACAATTGTCGAATCAATCCCGCCAGAAAGAAAAGCGCCAATAGGTACATCTGAACGAAGATGTAGCTTAACCGAATCAACCAAGACATCACGTAGTCGCTTAACCAAAACATCTTCTGATGCTCGTACTGGCGCAAATGTCGCATTAAAGTACCGTTGCACCCGAGGGGTTTCACCAAGTCGCTTGATCAAATAATGTCCCGGTTCTAAAGCATGAATTGAAGTCGCTAAGGTTTTAGGTTCAGGGACATATTGAAAGGTCATATAATCTTGCAAAGCCCCTTGATCAAATTGTCGTTCCTTTAAAATTGGGTACAAGGCTTTTTGCTCCGAAGCATAATAAAATTGATCATTTTCTATAGCATAATAAAAGGGTTTGATACCAAAATGATCCCGCGCCGCAAATAAGACCTTTTCCTTAGTATCCCAAATCACAAAGGCAAACATTCCCCTTAAATGCTGAGGAACTGCTACTCCGTATTTGGCATACGCAGCTAAGAGAACTTCTGAATCTGAATTTCCTTGGAATTGATAGCCTTCCGTTTTTAACTCTGCCTTTAATTCTAAGTAATTATAAATTTCACCATTAAAAGTTAAGAGATAGCGGTCGTTTAAATAGGGCATTGGTTGGTGACCGTTGGCGGTTAAATCGATAATGCTTAACCGGCGAAAGCCCATCGTAATATATTCATCTTGAAAATACCCTGCATCATTAGGTCCACGGTGAATCAACATGTTATTCATCGTTTTAACAGTCGCTGCCTCTTTCTTAGGTTGGCTTAATGATTTGTCAGAAAGTACACCTGCAAAACCACACATCATCGTTTCCTCCCGTTTCAATTAAAATTGTTGATCATCTTACCGGAAGGGTTTGATCGTTTTATGGCTAGAATATTTAATTCTATATGGTGGTTTAATTAACATTTTCTAAACTTTAAAGAAAATATGATTGATTTCTGAATGTCTTATAAAAATCAACTGGTATTTAAAAACGCCTAGCCCGGATTTTATCCGAACTAGACGTTTTAAATCTTTTAAAGTGCCAAAATTTTGCGGCTGGCCTGTTCATCCGCCTTTAGTTGCGCGATTAATTCATCAACACCACTGAACTTAACTTCTCCGCGAAGCCGTTTTATCCATTCGATCTTAACGTGTTCACCATAAATATTAGCATGGAAATCAAACAAGTAAACTTCAATGGTTTTTTGATTATCATCCCCAAAAGTAACGTTGTAGCCAACACTGGCCATTCCGCCGTGCCATTGGCCGTCAACATAAAAACGAACTGCATAAACCCCAATAGCTGGAGTTCGCTCAAGCACATTCCAATTTACATTTGCAGTTGGAAAACCTAAAGTCCGGCCCCGAGCAAAACCATGGACTACAATTCCTGAAGTTTGGTAGTGATAACCCAACAATTCGTTTGCATGACTAACTTTACCTTCATCAATTAAATGTCGAATTCGGGTTGAACTAACTTTTTCGTCAGTATCGCTTAACTTGGGAACCTCAATCACGTCAAAGCGACCAGCAGCGTATTGTGGTAAATGAGCCATTGTCGCCTCATCTTTTGGACCATAAGTATGATCAAAACCAGCCACCACCGCTACTGCCCCCATCGGGACAAGATATCCATCAACAAAAGCTTGTGGCGATAAACTGCCAAGTTTGGCGGTAAAATCAACCATATAAACTCGGTCAACTCCCAAAGCCTTCAAAAGTTCTAACTTCCGTTCATTAGTTGTCAAATAATGAATTCCTTTGGGAAAGGTTGAATAGACAATTCCCGGCAACTTGTCATAAGTTAAAATTGCAAGCGGAACTTGCCGTTTCGCCGCCTCTTCTTTTGCGCGGTTAATTACTGCTTGATGGCCCCGGTGAACGCCATCAAAAAAGCCCATGGCCAAGACAAGCGGACCCGCCGGCAATTGATGTGGCATTAGGGGATGATGGATGTGAAAAACTTCCATGCTACTCTTCCTCACTTAAATCAATCATTTTATCGGGTTTATAGTTTTCCCCAACTAACTTATATAGAGCGCGAAGCCGTCCGCCGTAGTATACCGCAAGTTTGGCTTGGGGCTCAGCTAAAATTTGCTTCTTTAACCAACCACCATGCTTTACTAATTGCCATTCTAATTTTGACAATTCGTAAACTGGAAAATCACGGACAGCATATTCAAGTGGATATAAGTTAAGTAATTGGGCACTTACTTGATCCTGAATATCATCGAGGCTGAGAGTTTGATCAAGTTCAAAACCGCCACTCTTTAACCGAATTAGTGAAGCCATCGTCCCTGGATAACCCAATAATTTTGCTAAATCAACCACAAGGGTCCGGACGTAGGTCCCCTTAGAGCAGTCGACAATAAACCGGATCCGTTGAGTTTTTGTCGTTGGATCAAAAGTTGAAGCTGTTAATTTAAATTGATCAATTGTGACTTGTCGCTCTGGTCGGTCAACCGTTTCACCAGCTCTAGCATATTCATATAATCGTCGACCATTAACCTTCACCGCTGAATACATCGGCGGGATTTGCGTAATCTCACCCGTTAACTTAGCCATCGCCGCTTCGATTGTCTGCTGGTCAATTTCAGCTTCAACAGGGGCTTCTTCAATTACTCTTCCCGTCAAATCTTCCGTTTCAGTTGCTTTCCCGATCAACAATTCACCAGCATATTCTTTTCCTGATGCCATTAGCAGGTCCACTAACTTAGTCGCCTTACCGACGCAAATTGGTAAGACACCAGCTACTTCAGGATCAAGCGTGCCTGAATGACCAATCTTTTTCTCATGCAAAATTCGCCGTAAGCGACTGACAGCATCAAAGCTTGTCATGCCGCGTTCCTTATACAATGGAATAATCCCGTCCATGTTCCCATCCTTTCACCATTTTCTTCCAGATATTAACAAAACCACTAATCACCTTTTAACCCGTTGCGGGTAAGTCAGCAGAGTAACTCTGTTTACGAGGGTAATTAGTGGTTTATCTCAACCCTTTAATTTAGCCGGAGCCAAATTAAAGTTCATTTTTCTGATGAAGTTCCCGCAATAATTCATCAATCCGGTTCCCGTACGCAATTGATGCGTCTTTTTCGAATCGAATTTGTGGAACTTTAAAAATATTTAAGCGGGAACCAAGTTCACTACGGATTAGTCCCGTTGCTTTATTCAGACCGGCTTGAGCCTTTTCATTAACGGTTGCCTTATCGGATAGCAAACTGTAGTAAATTGTTGCTTGTTGTAAATCGCCCGTTACGTCAACCCCAGTGATCGTTACGTCTTGGACGCGCGGATCCCGGACCCGTTTCAACAGGATGTCATCAACTTCCCGTTGGATCAATTGGGCTAACCGTTCTGCCCGGTAACGTTTATTTGGCATATTAACTCCTTTTCTGGGTTAAAAAGTTACTTAACTGGAACTTCCTTCATTTGGTAAGCTTCGATAACGTCCATTTCCTTAATGTCATTGTAGTTTTGAATGGTCAATCCACATTCATAACCAGACTTGACTTCTTTGGCGTCATCTTTAAACCGCTTCAAACTTCCGAGTTCGCCATCGTAAATCACAACACCATCACGAACCAACCGAACCTTAGCATCACGGGTAATCTTTCCAGAAGTAACCATTCCCCCGGCAATCGTACCAACCTTTGAAGCTTTGTAAATTTGCCGAACTTCAACTTGACCAATCGTTTCTTCCTCGTAGACTGGTTCAAGCATCCCCTTCATGGCATCTTCAACTTCTTCGATCGCCTTGTAGATTACTCGGTGAAGCCGGATATCAATCTTGTTGGTTTCTGCTTCGTTCTTGGCGTTTGGTGTTGGCCGCACATTAAAACCAATGATAACTGCATTTGAAGCTTCCGCTAAGGTAACGTCGGATTCATTAATCGCCCCAACGGCCTTGTGAATGATATCAACCCGAACACCATCAACCTTAATCTTTTGTAAGCTTTGTGCTAAGGCTTCTACGGAACCTTGGACGTCAGCCTTAATGATAACTGGTAAGGACTTCATTTGGCCCTTCTTCATCGTTGCAAACAGGTTATCGAGGGTAACGTGAGAAGTCCGTGCTCGTTCTTCTTCTTGCGCCCGCTTTGCCCGTTCTTCACCAGCAGCCCGGGCTGTCTTTTCATCTTCGAAGACAGCGAACCGATCACCAGCTTCTGGCACGGCGTTTAACCCAGTAATTTCAACCGGCGTCGATGGAGTAGCCCCTTTGATCCGGCGACCATTTTCGTTAGTCATCGTCCGCACCCGACCAAAGGTGTTACCAACCACAATCGGATCCCCAACGTGAAGCGTCCCCTGTTGAACCAAGAGCGTTGCCACTGGACCCCGACCTTGGTCAAGTCGAGCTTCAACAACAGAACCAACTGCGCGCCGATTAGGGTTCGCCTTTAATTCCATCACTTCAGCTTGTAAAAGAATCATGTCGAGTAATTCGTCGATATTCTTCCCAAACTTAGCGGAGATCTTAACAAAGATGGTATCCCCACCCCAGTCTTCCGGAATCAAACCATATTCGGTTAATTGTTCCGTTACATGATCGGGGTTAGCTCCCGGCTTATCAACCTTGTTAACTGCCACGATAATTGGGGTCTTAGCCGCCTTAGCGTGATTAATAGCTTCAATCGTTTGCGGCATTACCCCATCATCAGCCGCGACAACGAGGACGGTAATATCAGTAATGTTAGCTCCTCGAGCCCGCATTTCAGAGAAAGCCGCGTGTCCTGGCGTATCAAGGAAAGTAATTACTTGATCGTTGTACTTAACTTGGTAAGCCCCGATTGCTTGGGTAATCCCCCCAGCTTCTTGTGCTGTAACGTGAGAGTGCCGGATGTTATCAAGTAAAGTGGTCTTCCCGTGGTCGACGTGTCCCATTACCGTAACAACTGGTGGCCGAGAAACTAAGTGACTCTCATCCTCGTCGTCAACGTCAAAGAAGCGATCCAAATCAGCAATATCTTCTTGAACCTTTTCTTTTGCTTCAATCCCGTAATCCGCCGCAAGAATTTCAATGGTATCCTTTTCCAAAGATTGGTTTTGGTTAACCATTACCCCAAGCATGAAGAGCTTCTTAACAATTTCTGCTGCTGGACGGTGAAGCACCTTCGCCAAATCTTGGGCATTCATGCCATCCGTGTATTCAAGAACATCTGGCAACGGCTTATCCTTCCGTTGGGTTGGTTGCTTAGGTTGAATATTCTTCATGCGTTGGTTTTGGCGATTCCGCTTGCCTTTCTTATTTTTCTTACCGTTCTTGTTATTAAAACGGTTCCCATCCTTATCCTTGTTTTTCTTCTTAGATTCGTTGTGATTTGGCTGATTCGACTTTTCCTTTTCAGCCTTTACTTGAACTGGCTTCGATTGTGGCTTATTGGCGTGTTGTTTTTCTGGTTTAGCTTCACGTTGCTTATGTTGGTTAGCCTTAGCTTGGTGTTCATGCTTTAGCTGTTCCTTTGCTTTTGGTTGTGATGCTACCTTCTTAGCATCAGTCGAAGCCGTTTGTTGGTTGCCACTGCCACTCAAACTCCGCAATTTTGCCGCTTGTTCGGAGGTGACAGAAGACATGTGACTCTTAACTGCTACCCCATTTTCATTGGCCAACTTGACGAGGGCCTTACTAGGCATTTTGAGTTCCTTTGCTAATTCATAAATTCGTTCTTTAGCCATAGGTTCACTCTCCCTTACTCAATCTTCAATAATTTTTGAAACTGGTTTGCAAACCCAACCTGCTTAATTCCGATCACGGTTCGTTTTTGGCCAATCGCAATACTTAACTCTCGCTGGCTAAATTGCTGGCAAACCGGTACCTGATAAAAGGTTGCTTTATCAGTGACTTTCTTTTTCGTCGCGTTTCCGGCATCACTCGCCAAAAAAATTAATTTGATCTGCTGTGCCCGGAGACTTTTTATCACTGCACCTTCGCCAGTCGTTAATTGACTAGCGCGGCGAGCAAGTCCTAAGAGGTTGAGAATTCGTTGTTGATTATTCATTCCCAAATAACTTTTGCCGGGCAGCTTGGTGATCGGCAAATTGAATTAATTCATCATAAAGGCTTGGATCAATTGAAACCCCAAAAACCTTATCAAAGGTCTTATTTTGCTTTGCCTTTTTAGCAATCGCAACATCGATTCCAACATAAGCCCCACGTCCCGGCTTTTTTCCGGTTGGATCAAGCGAAACTTCGCCTTCTTTATTCTTTACCACCCGAATTAATTGCCGTTTCGGCATCATTTCACCAGTAACAATGTCTTTGCGCATCGGTATTTTTTTCTTTTTCATTTTTTCACCCCGTTGCTTTATCTAGTTACTCTTCAGTTTCTTCAACTGGTTCATCAAAGTCATCGTCAGTAGTTAAATTATCTAATTCTGATAATGGCTTAATATCAAGGCTGTAGCCAGTTAACTGTGCTGCTAAACGCACATTTTGACCACGCTTCCCAATTGCAAGGGAAAGTTGGTTATCTGGCACAATCACTGTACAACCATGATGAACTCGTTGCCGTACTTCACCATTTTCATCGGTTTGTTCTAATTCTTCCACTTCACCATTGTTTTCGTCAAACAATACCTCTTTAACTTCAGCTGGATTAAGGGCATTTTGAATGAACAATTCAGGATCATCTTCATACTTAACGATATCAATGTTTTCTCCGCCAAGTTGATTTACGATTGCTTGAATCCGTGAACCCCGTGGCCCAACACAAGTACCAACAGGGTCAACATTGCTATCACGAGAGAAGACTGCAACCTTTGCTCGATCACCAGCTTCCCGCACAATGCCTTTAATTTCAACAATCCCCTGGCTGATTTCAGGAACTTCTTTTTCAAATAACCGCTTGAGCAAGTCCGGCGCAGTCCGACTAACAAAAACTTGAGGACCCTTGGTTTCCTCAAGAACACGCGTTACGTAAACTTGCACGTGGTCGTGAACCCGATAATGTTCATTTGGCATCTGATCATGCTTGTTCATAGCCGCTTCTACACCACCACCAAGGTTAATGTAAATGTAACGCTTATCTTCACGTGCTACTTCACCATCAACCAAGTCATCTTGAAGCCGCTTGTATTTTTCATACACAATCCGCCGCTCTTCTTCCCGCAGCTTTTGCAAAACAACGTTTTTAGCTGTTTGTGCAGCAATCCGGCCAAAGTTGGCTGGAGTAACTTCTTGGCGTAAATCATCACCGAGTTCATACCCATGACTAACTGTCAATGCATCCCGAAGGCTGATTTCTTCGATTGGGTTGTTAACCTCTTCAACAACCTTCTTAAATGCGTAAACCTTAAAGGCCCCGGTTCGGTCATCAATAACCACTTCTACCCGGGCATTGTTATCATCATAGTTTTTCTTATAAGCGTTTGCTAAGGCATCAGTCAAAGCGTCAATAATAACGTCCTTTTTGATCCCTTTTTCCCGCTCTAATACATCCATTGCTGCCAATAATTCTTGGTAGCTATTATTCTTCTTGGCTGCCATTCTTTTCTCCTAAATCTAATCGATTAACGAGTTTCTGCTAAAATTTAATTGCCAACCGCGCCTTTGCAACTTTATCACGCGGAATAACAATCGTCTTATGACGTGTCTTATCAAGGTAATCTAAAGTTAATGAATCTGCGGATAGCTCCGTTAGTGTGCCTTCATAAACCTTCTTACCTTCAATTGCTTGATAAAGCGAAACATGGATGTAATCATCCACTGCCCGTTCGTAATCTTTTTCATTTCGAAGGGGCCGTTCCGCACCCGGTGATGAAACTTCCAAAAAGTAGGCTTGTGGAATTGGATCAGGATCACAACTATCTAAAGCCATACTCAATTGATCGCTAACCGTTGCACAGTCTTCTAGGGTAATGCCGCCTTCTTTATCAATATAAACACGCAAGTACCAACTAGGCCCTTCTTTCTCAAACTCAACATCGTAAAGTTCAAATTGATGCTCAGCTAAAATTGGATTGGCAAGCTCAGTAACGGTATCAATCACACTACTCAAAATTATTCACCTCCAGTTTTATTGCAATAAAAAGAGCGAGCATCCCTGCTCACTCCCTTCCGAAGCTATTAACATCATTAGTTTACCATTTACTAGCCTGCTTAGCAAGTTAAAGCACCGATTCGATAACAAAAAAGCAGGAAAAGAGTCCCACTCCCTTCCTGCTTCCTTGTTATTCGGCAACTGGGTAAACAGAAACCTTCCGCTTGTTACGGCCCCAACGTTCAAACTTAACAACGCCATCAACCTTTGCAAACAAGGTATCGTCTCCACCGCGACCAACATTCTCACCTGGGTTGATGTGAGTACCACGTTGACGGTAAATGATAGAACCTGCCGTAACTACAGAACCGTCAGCAGCCTTAGTCCCAAGCCGACGACCAGCAGAGTTCCGACCGTTAGCAGTGGAACCACCCCCCTTGTGGTGGGAGAAGAATTGAAGATCCATTTCCATAAGCATAACTTTCACCTCCAACAATAATTAATCATCAAACATTTTAACTTCGATGTATTGGCTATTATCATTTTGTTGAGCAATATCTAATAAGCCGTTTTGTAATGATAATAATAACAGTTGCGATTTAGGATCAACTCCAAGCTGATCCACTAGCAAATATCCACCTTTGTCCACGTCAACATTAACACGCGGTGACTTTGCAAAGCGATCCAAGCTATTAACTGTATTAATCGCTAAAGCAGAAACTGCCGCACAAAGAATGTCTGGACCAGATGAATAATCAGCATGCCCCGTCAATTTAAAGCGTGTAATTTTTTGATCTTTGCCAAGATAAAATTTAGCCTTGATCATCTACACCACTCCAAATTAAGCATTGATAGCGTCAATCGTAACCTTAGTGTATGGTTGACGGTGACCCTTCTTATTGTGGGTGTGCTTCTTAGGCTTGTACTTGAAAGTAACAACCTTCTTTTCCTTACCTTGCTTGTCAACCGTTCCTTCAACCGTAGCACCGTCAACAAATGGCTTACCAACCTTAACGTCGTCACCACCAACGAAGACTACCTTGTCGAAAGAAACCTTATCACCTGCTTGAGCGTCAAGCTTTTCAACGTAGATGCTCTTACCTGCTTCTACCTTGTATTGCTTACCACCAGTAACAATAATTGCGTACATTTTGTGCACCTCCTTAGTTCTTAGACTCGCCAGGATAAGTAGCAACTGCTTTAAAACTTACCGCTGCGCGGTTGTAGTTGTTTGGTTCACAAATACAACAATGAAATTTTACCAAGAATCCCTCAATGCGTCAAGCGTTAAATAAAAAAGAGGATGGGATTTCCCCACACCTCTACTTAGATCTATTTTAAGCTGGTTGAACACCAAGTTCGATTTGAAGTTGATCACTAAAGAAGTTTGCTACTAAATCATCAACTTCCATGTTGCGAGCTAGCATCTTTGAAACATTGATCGTCATATACCTTGAAGTGTAAACTAAACCACCCTCAAGCCATCTACTAATCAATCCCAAAACTGCTGAAGCCACAAAGTCAATTTGCATTTCAATTGGCACTTCAACCTGCTTTCCCGGAATGGCTACCACCTTTGCGTAGTGAAACATTTCTTTCCGAAGTCGCTCGTACATTGCTTGATAGAAACGATTACCAAATGATTCACCTAATAAAACCGCAAAAATATCAGCATTTTGTTCAATGTAAGCAAATGCACACTTAAGCGAGAAAACTTTTACTGGTTTAATTGCATTCTCTGGAATATACATAACACTACCGAAAAACTCATCGATAAAGTCTTGTAAAGTAGCCTCGATAAAATCTTGTTTATCCTTGTAATGAAGATAGAAAGTTCCTCGCGTTATGTGTGCAGTTTGAGTGATTTTTTGAACACTAATCGACTCCAATGGTTCTTGTTGTATTAAAAATACTAATGCTCGCCGCAAGTTATTTCGAGTCTTTAAAACACGCGGATCAGTTTTTTTGATCGTCAAGAACATCAACCTCCATTCTTCAAAAATTACCATTTTTTAATTTGACAATTGGTAGTTTTATAATATACTAAAATAGTCTGGGACGATAGCTCAATCGGATAGAGCATTGGTCTTCTAAACCAAAGGTTGTGGGTTCGATTCCCACTCGTCTCATTTAACCTCGCCCGCCACGTTGGCGTTTTTATTTTTCGATCCATTAAAAGCGCTTTCATCTAGTGATT
>DHKFI23501__coassemble_579_pt1 | contig 45333 bp, 45 predicted proteins | sample DHKFI23501__metabat2_high_PE_018 | metagenome-assembled genome bin DHKFI23501 | reverse complement strand
ATGACGAATAATCTAGCAAAATTTGGAATGTTACAAACTAGCAATTGACGTATTTTAGGAGTTTAATATGTCAAATTCAGCAAAAAACGACCTTGCTAATCAGAACTACAATCAGCTAACAGGGCTAAAGCTCTTCGCAATGACCAGTTCGATGGTCATCTCAATCGATGAGTTTGCTCCCTTTGGGAAAACTGGCGCAACCGCCCTTTTTTACTTATTATTAGCCGGCTTAATTTGGTTCTTACCGGTTACCCAAGCGGCCGGTGAAATGGCTTCAATCGACGGCTGGCAAAAAGGCGGAATCTTCACTTGGGTTAAAAACACTCTTGGTGAAAAGACCGGCTTTACCGCCATGTTTTACCAATGGATTCATATTACTGCTGGGATGGACCTAATGATGTATGTCATTATTGGAGCATTATCGATTGCCTTAAATACCCCGTGGTTTAATACCACGCCAATTATTCGGTTTGGTCTAATGATGATCCTTCTCTGGGGAGCAACTTTTAGCCAGCTTCTCGGAGCCAAACGGGTCGGCAAAATTGCTGAATGGTTATTTGCCTTAGGAATTGTGACGCCAGTTCTCCTCTTGGTTTTGGTTGTGGCAGTTTACCTAATTCAAGGTAATCCAGTTTATGTCCACATTAATTTCCATACAATTTTCCCTCATCAAATTAACGGAACCACTCTGGTCGCCTTCGTCCCCTTCATTTTAGCTTTCTGTGGTGGGGAAGCTTCGGCACCACACGTTAAAAACCTCGCAAAACCAAAACAGTATCCAAAAGTAATGGTTGCTCTTGTTATCACCGCAATTAGTTTGGACCTTCTTGGAAGTATGTCAATTGCAATGACGGTGCCGGCAGCCCATATCCAAAACAGTACCGGTTTCGTTCATACTTACGGTCGTCTCTTAAGTTCAATTGGTCTTCCTGGTGGTGAACTTGAAAAAATCATTGGTTTAATGCTTGCCTGCGGAATCCTTGGGGAACTCGGTAACTGGATTGCCGGTCCTAACCAAGGATTATACGAAGCTGCTTGTGAAGGTTTTCTTCCTAGCTTCTTCGCTAAAGCAACTAAACACGGTATTCCTTTCCGGATTATGGTTCTCCAATCCAGCATTGTTACTCTAACTGCCCTTCTGATCACCTTTACGAGTGGGCAAAACGCAGACTTTGCCTTTAACGTCGCTCTGGCAGCAACAACGGCTCAATACCTAATGGTATACATGATTATGCTTTGGGCATACATCGTCTTGAAATTCCGTCACGAAGATCTCCACCGGGCATATCGGATGACAAAGCGACCAAAGCTCAGCATTGCTTTCGCTTGTCTGGCCTTTGTCATTACCTTCATCGCCTTCTTTATTACCTTTATTCCAGCGCAAGGAACACCGCAACACTTACGAGTTACTTATGTGGTGGTCTTAGCATTAATGTGTTTGATCGTTTCAGTCTTACCATTTTGGATCTACCGGGGGCATCGGAAGTGGCAAAAAGAATTGAAATAGAAAAAAAGCCAGCGTATGTGTGACGCTGGCTTTTTTTCTATTTCTCCTGCAACTGCGAAATTGCTTCGTAAGCCGGGGTCAGAAGATGTTCAACTTGATTAAAGAGGGGTTGGTACTTTTGATAAGTATAAGCCGCCATATCATCTGGATCATAAACTTCAGGCTGGCTAAGCATCCCCTTCACTTCTGCGTAATCATCAATTCTTCCCAGACTCTTTAAGGCAATTGCCGCTGCACCTAAGCAACAACCACCATGAGCCATCGCAACCCCCACTGGGAAACCAATTACATCAGCTAACATCTGCCGCCAAACTTCAGAATCAGTAAAACCACCAGAAGCCATAATCTTTTCTGGGTCCCCAACTAAGTCACGGACAACTTCAAAGACACTGCCAACATTCATAGTGATCCCTTCCATTACGGAACGGAGCATATCCGCCCGGGTGTGTAGCAAGTTTAACCCAAAGAATGAGCCCCGCGCATTTGCATCCCAAATTGGCGCCCGTTCACCACCCAAGAAAGGATGAAAGATCAAGCCGTGCGAACCAGCTGGCACCTCTTCAATAATTTGATTGGCTAACTGGAATGGCGTCTTCTTTTCATTTACAGCCGCCTTCGTATCAACTAAGTGATTGACCGCCCATTGATAAACATCACCACCATTGTTTAGTGGTCCTCCAACGACCCAATGTTCCTCGTCTAAAGTATAGCAAAAAAGTCGTTGGTGAGGATCAATCACTGGTGAATCAGTAATAACCCGGACGGCAGCGGAAGTCCCAATTGCAATTGCGGCTGCGGAAGCATCAACCGCCCCCATTCCAATATTTGAAGAAGCCCCTCCAAAAGCACCATATACGAATGGCGTGTCTGCAGGAATGTGTAATTCTCTTTGGGCAGTCGGGGTTAAACCAGTTGCTTGGGTCGTGCTCTCAACAATTTCCGGAAGTTGGCTCGTACTGATTTCCGTCATTTGTAAAGCTTGGCGATCCCAAGTCCGGGTGTTGATATTCCACATTCCGGAACAAGAAGCCACCGAAATATCAATCTTAAATTCGCCAAAGAAATGGTGGAAAAGATACGATTTAATGTCAGCGACATAAGTGGCAGCTTTTAACTTTTCTGATTGTTCTTCTTTTAACCAAAGAAGTTTCGTAAATGGTGACATCGGATGAATTGGGGTCCCAGTATCCATGTAGAGTTCCCGGGCAACCAAATTCCGTTTCACCCGACTAGCAATGAGTCGAGCACGGGTATCTGCCCAAGTCAAAATCCGACTAATTGGTTGAAAGTTTTCGTCCAAGAGTAATAAGCTTTGGTTCTCGCTTGAAAAAGCGATCGCCAACAAGTCACAATTATTTCGCTGTACTTCTTGATAAGCTTGATTAATTACCCTTTCGACCGCTGTTAAAACTTCAGCCGGTTCCTGTTCAGCCATTCCTTTTGCATCCCGATACAAAGGATAAGTTTCCCGAAAACTTTTCTTTGGTTGTAATTGGCTATCATACAAGATTCCTTTTGTCCGGACGGTCCCAACATCAATTCCCAACAGATACTCCATTTACTTTTCCTCTCTATCACTAGCATTTTACCTGTTATGTAAAAAAAGACCAGGCGGATGCCCAGTCTTTTAACTTTCAGCGTTTACTTTGGTTACCGTGCTGACGAGAAGTCAGTTAAATCCAAGGTAACACTTGGGCCGAAAGTTGAAGCAATTGAAGCGTGCTTAACATAAGTACCACGCACAGCAGCTGGGCGTGACTTAGTAATAACGTCTTCAATCGTCTTCAAGTTTTCAACTAACTTGTCAGTATCAAAGGAAACCTTACCAAATGGTACAGCAACGTTCCCATCCCGGTCAGTCCGGTAGGTAACCTTACCAGCCTTTGATTCAGAAACGGCCTTAGCTACGTCCATCGTAACCGTACCAGTCTTAGGGTTTGGCATTAAGCCCTTAGGTCCTAAGACCCGACCCAAACGACCAACTTGTGGCATCATGTCTGGGGTAGCGATTGCGACGTCAAAGTCGAGCCAACCGTCTTGGATCTTTTCAACTAAGTCTTGATCCCCAACAAAGTCCGCACCAGCTTCTTGAGCAGCCTTAGCGTTTTCACCCTTGGCAAATACAATAACCGTTTGGTCCTTACCAGTTCCGTTAGGTAAAACTACGGCACCCCGTAATTGTTGGTCGGCTTGCTTAGTGTCAACGTTTAAGTTAAATGCAACTTCAACCGTTGCGTCGAAGTTTGCAAAATCAATTTCTTTAACTAATTCAACAGCGTCAGTTAAGGCGTATTGCTTCTTAGCTTCAACCTTCTTCAACGCGTCTTGGTACTTCTTACCACGAGTTTTAGCCATCTTGATGTATCCTCCTTGCAAATGTGGTCTAGCGGAAGTCTCCTCCCACGGGGACAGCTTTTCTTTCAAAAAGTGCCCGGTCTGCTAGAGCCTAGTCTTCAACAGTGAAGCCCATGCTCCGGGCAGTACCTTCGATCATGCGCATAGCTGCTTCTACGTCAGCAGCGTTTAGATCTTGCATCTTAGTTTCGGCGATTTCCTTAACTTGTGCCTTGGTTACAGAAGCAACCTTCTTCGTGTTAGGTTCACCGGAACCGTGTTCAACACCAGCGGCCTTCTTCAACAAGACAGCAGCGGGTGGTGTCTTGGTGATAAATTCGAAGGAACGGTCTTCGTAAACCGTGATCACAACTGGAATCAACATTCCCTTTTGATCAGCAGTCCGGGCGTTGAATTCCTTCGTGAAGCCCATAATGTTAATCCCTGCTTGCCCAAGCGCAGGACCTACCGGTGGAGCAGGCGTTGCTGCACCAGCAGGAATTTGTAACTTGACAATGTTTGCTACTTTCTTTGCCACGAGACAAAACCTCCTTAGTCCGTGTTGTGGTAATGATGGGGGATAAAAATTTGCCCCTCCCACAGTATGTTGATAGCATACCCTATAAAATTACCACATCTATCTTAGAAATACAACTCAAATTTATTCAACCGCCGCAATTTGGTCAAAACCAAGTTCAACCATCGTTTGCCGGCCAAGCATTTCAATCTCAGCCTTCAACTTCATGTGTTCATGATCAACTTCGGTTACAACCCCGCTCAAGTTAGCGAATGAACCAGCAATGACCTTAACGTGGTCACCAACTTCAACGTTAATATCAGTCCGTTCAGGAGCTTCGTCATCCATCCAGCTTAAAATCCGGTTAACTTCTTCCGGTTGTAATGGAGTTGGCTTCGATCCACCACCGTGAGAACCAAGGAATCCGGTTACTCCCGGCGTGTTCCGAGCAATGTACCAAGCCCGGTCTGTCATTACCATTTCAACTAAAACGTAACCTGGGAAGACCTTTTCTTCAATATCTTTACTTTTACCGTCCTTAACTTGGTGGACCGTTTCTTCAGGTACAATAACCCGGAAAATATAATCTTCCATTCCCATTGATTGGGCCCGTGATTCCAAGTTGCTCTTAACCCGGTTTTCGTATCCAGAGTACGTGTGTAAAACGTACCAACGTTTTTCTTGTGATTCCACGATTTTCTCCTTATTTTTGTTTTGATGTCTTGATATTTAAGCAAAATAAAAAAGCCCGTACCAAGACGGAAGCTTTCTGAAAATGTATTATACCAGACCTTGTAGATTTTGACCAATTAAATCTAACCTACAAAAGCCAAAAGTCCCATTTGAATTAACCAATCAAAGAGGGCGAAGAACAGAACAAAGAAAATCGTAATTGAAAGAACAACCGCTGTATCACGCCGGTTTTCTTTTGCAGTTGGCCAAACGATCCGGTGCATTTCTTTAGCGACATTTTTGGAAAACTTAATCAAGTGCATGGCTACCTCCCTTTTAACGTGTCTGCCGGTGAAGAGTTACTTTTTGACAATGCTTGCAAAACTTTTTCAGTTCTAACCGTTGTTCACGTTGGTTAGCACTAACATTGACCGAATAATTACGTGAGCCGCAGACTGAGCATTCTAATCCAACTTTATGGTTAGCCACAATGGCCACCTCCATTCAGAATTACTCTAGCATAATTGCATAGGAAGAACAAGAATGTCTATCCCTTCTTTAATCTTGTTCTTGATCAAGAATCCGTAAAAATTTTCGTTCAACCCGCCAAATTGCTGAGTAAACCGAGCGTGGATCCTTTTGGAGTTCAATTGCTATTTCTTCAAGTGGGACTCCATTACAAACCTTCAAAAAACAGAGTAACTCAAACTTTGAACACTCCGTTGCTAATTTATTTAGCGCAATGCGGAAGCGCACAACTTTGTCACTTGCAACCCGTTCATCTTCAATTTGATCAGCAGCCGGCATTTGGTCCAAGGAAAAGATTTTTGTATTCACTATCCGCTTTTGACTTTGCTGACTTCGGTAAAGGTCATTCAATCGATTTACAAGCATCTTCCGGTAGTAAGTTGCAAAGGCACCCGTAATTTCATCATAAGTTTTTAAGCACTTAAACAAAGTAATTCCTGCTTCCTGGTGCCAATCTTCATAACTAATTGTTAAGCCAGTGTATTTCCGTCGGAGTTTACGAACCATTGGCAGGTACCGGCGAAAAAGGATTTCAAAACTGGCATCGTCATGATGGTTCCGAACCATGTAAATTAACTTTTGCTCAGAAATTTTCTTTTCTGGTTTTTTCATTAGTCTTATTAATTCCTCCCCTTTGAGCGTTTTTACCGTTTAAAACCTAATTGTTAAACCAATTTAAATGACTGCTTAATTTTAAAATAGTGAACTTAGTAGCAATTCACTATTATCATTAACTTACAGCAATTAATTTATCATTAACAATTCAAATATTCATCAACAAAAACAAGTTATCATTTTATATTATCTTTTTCAACATGGTTTTTCAGTAATTAATTAGCTAATAAGCGATATAAATTTAGGGGTAAAACTAATTTTTATGCTAAATATGCATAAAATGGGCACTCCAACAAGTTAGTGTGCCCACGAAACGTTTTTTGAATTTTTGAATATTATTTCAACTCAGAAAATAGTTACCTCCAAAAGTAATTTGGAAAAAATTTTTAATTACTTAAGCGGATGACGAGAATTAAACCCTTGATAAATGAGAAGGCTAGCAGCAACACTTGCGTTTAAACTTTGAACATGGCCAATCATCGGAATCGTCAGCATTTCATCGCAGGTTTTCTTTAGTAAACTGGAAATTCCTTTGCCTTCGTTTCCAATTACTAAAGCAACTGGCCCCTTAGCATCCCAACGCCGATAATCAGTTCCCTTCATGTCCGTTCCAAATAACCATAGTCCGCGATCCTGCAGTTCTTTAGCGGTTTGGACCAGGTTGGTTACCCGGGAAACTGGGACATGCTCAATTGCCCCCGTCGAAGTTTTTGCCACGACACTCGTCAGCCCAACAGAACGCCGTCTTGGAATAATAATTCCGTGAACGCCCGCTGCGTCAGCCGTCCGTAAAATCGATCCTAAGTTATGCGGATCCGCTAATTCATCCAAAATTAGGAAGAATGGCGCTTCATCTCGTTCAGCGGCTCGTGCAAATAAATCATCAATTGTTGCGTACTTGTATGCGGCAACGGCTAGTGCCACCCCTTGATGGTTTTCGTTATTTGTCATTTGGTCCAGTTTGGTTTTAGGAACCGTCGAAATTACTAACCGCCGTTCTCGTGCTAATTTAATAATTGAAGCAATAGCATCTGAACGCAAATCCTTTTGAATAAAAACCTTGTTGATTTCTTGATCCGACTTTAAGGCCGCTACAGCTGGATGACGGCCAATAATAAATTCTGGTTGTTCACTTGGCACGGCTTAAATCCCCCTTTTCCACGTGCATAATACACCACTTCACAATCTCAGTTAACCGCTCATCTTTCCCTGCCAACTTGAGGTAACCCATTAAAGCTTCAAACCCCGTTGACATCCGGTAAGTTAAGACACTCGTATTCTTTGCGTGCGTGTAACTATTAGCGTTCCGCCCCCGTTTAAAATAACTCCACTCTTCTTCATCCAAGAGATCTTCTTCTTGCATTTTTTCAATTAGGGCTGCTTGCGCCTTAGCCGAAACGTAATTTGTCGCAACGTGTTGAAGGCGATTAGGTTTGGCCATCCCCTTCGCTAATAAGTGTTCCCGAATAAAAACTTCATAAACAGCATCCCCTAAATACGCGAGGGCAATTCCGTTCAATTGTCGATAATCTACTGCCATTTTATTCCTTTCTGTACCGTGTGCCTTGGGGAGTATCTTCAAGAATAATTCCTTGCGCCTTTAAATCATCCCGAATTTTATCACTTAAGGCAAAGTTCTTTACTTTCCGGGCTTGGTTACGTTGTTCAATCAAGGCTTCAATTTCAGCATCATCAATTTTTTCTGTTTGCAACTTAACGCCAAAAACCGTTGTTAACTGGGTTAAAAGAGCTTGTAAAGCTTCAATTGCTTCCCGCTTAACCGTTTCAGATTGGGCATACAGATTAGCATACTTTGCAAGATCGTAAACCACTGTAATCCCATTTTGAACGTTAATATCATCATCCATTGCCGTAACAAATTGGGCCTTAAACTTAGCAACTTGGTCTAAAACCGCCGGATCTGTTCCCGCTTGGGCATCCTCTTGCCGGTAACTCAAATTCGTAAAAGTATTTTGCAAGTGTTGGAGATTACTTGCCGCATCTTGAAGTTGCTCTTCACTATATTGGATTGGTCGCCGATATTGCGTGGTTGCCATAAAGAAACGTAAAACTTGCCCATCGACAGTTTTTAACAAATCATGAACCGTCACAAAATTATGCAGGGACTTACTCATCTTTTCGTTTTCTTTCCCAATCGTCACAAAACCATTGTGCATCCAATAGTGGACAAATGGTTGCCCCGTTACTGGTTCAATCTGAGCAATTTCATTTTCATGATGCGGGAAGGTTAAATCTTGGCCACCGGCATGAATATCAATCGTATTTGCCAAGTATTTGGTTGACATCACTGAACATTCAATATGCCAACCTGGCCGGCCTGGTCCCCATGGTGATTCCCAGTTAATTTCGCCTGGCTTAGCCGCCTTCCAAAGAGCAAAATCAAGGGGATCTTCTTTTTTATCAACTTCATCCTGGCTAACGTGCTCACTCGCCCCGACTTCAAGATCATCCAAAGATTGACCTGAAAGAGTGCCATAATGTTTAAACTTCCGGGCCCGGTAATAAACATCGCCGTCAGCTTCATAAGCATAGCCCTTTTCAATCAACGTCTGAACCACCCGAATGATTTCCGCAATATTTTCTGTTGCCCGTGGATGCATCGTCGCATCTTCAACGTTAAGGGCTTTAGTATCTTCCATAAAAGCTTGGATATACTTGTCAGCTAATTCTGGGACGGTAATTCCTTGCTCGTTGGCGGCTTTAATCATCTTGTCATCAACGTCAGTAAAGTTAGATACATAGTTAACATGGTAACCTTTGAATTCTAAGTACCGGCGGACCGTATCAAAAGCAACGACACTCCGCGCATTCCCAATGTGAATGTAGTTGTAAACGGTTGGTCCACAAACATACATGTTCACTACTCCGGGAGTAATTGGCTTAAATCCTTCTTTTTGCCGCGTTAAGGTGTTGTATATTTTTAGCATCGTCCTATTTCCTTTCAACAAGATCAATATCTCAATCTTACCACAAGTTAGCTTGGCTTCTGCACTGGAAATTATTTCGCCGCTCTTACCGGTAACTTTAGGCTTTCATCATATTTTCTTCACACTCGACTGTTACTATAAGAACCGTGGTAAGGAGATGTCTTATCACGATTAACCGAAACCTATTATTTTTCAATTACTCCTCCCAAATAGTAACCGAAAAATAGATTAATTACGAAATCTCCCCCAAGATATTCGTAGTACTCCTTGAGACTGGCTATGCCAGCCTCTTTTTTATTTAGAGCAACAGTAATAAGGGCAGGAAGAAACATGCATTCTTCCTGCCCTTATTCGGTCTCTAAAACTTAGTTCGAAGATTTATCGAGAAGTTTTCCTTGATCTCTAATCTTTATCTTTCTTATCTTCAATTCCTTGGTGCGGCGGTCGAGCAAAGATCATCCGTCCAGCATCTGTTTGCAGAGCACTCGTCACTTCAACAACCATTTCTTGGTTCATGAAGTAACGGCCATCTTCAACGACAACCATTGTCCCATCGTCAAGATAAGCAACCCCTTGTTGGCGCTCCGTTCCTTTTTTAACGATCTTGACTTGTAACTTTTCGCCAGGTACAACTCGTGGCCGCAATGATTTTGCTAAATTATTGATATTTAGAACTTGCACATTTTGGAACTGAATCACCTTGTTCAAATTCCAGTCGTTTGTAACGATTACCCCATCAACCTTTTTGGCAAGAGCAATCAACTTACTATCAACTTCTGGAATATCCTCAAAGTCACCATCATACATTTCAACTGGAACGATCTTTTCTTCCCGTAATTTGTTAAGGATATCTAGTCCACGCCGGCCCCGAACCCGCTTAATGCTTTCACCTGAGTCAGCGATGTATTGTAACTCGTATAAAACAAAGTTTGGAACCAATAAAGTTCCTTCTAGAAAGCCCGTTTTTACTAGGTCATAGATCCGACCATCAATCAAAATGTTGGTATCCAGAATTTTGTAATGGTGATAGTTATCATCTTGCCGATTGATAATCGTTCCATCTTTAACCTTATCACGGCGACTAAAAAAAAGCTTACGCCATTCATCGAGTCGGGTTGTCCCTAAGATAAACCCGAAATAAGAAAAAGTAACCATCAAAATAATCGGTAAGACGTTGTTTAACACCGGAATCCGTAACCGCCAAAGCGGAATCGAAATCAATGAAGCCAACACTAAGCCAAGAATGGTGGTAATTGCACCCATAATTAGATATAAGGGACTTTTTTTCGATAAAGTGGTTTCAACCTGGTGGACAATTCGTAAAATCCAACCCATCAACACGATTGATAATAACCAAAAAATAATTGCTCCAAGTAAAACGTCGACAATAACTGGAAGGATAATCGAAGGCGGTTTGATACCTAAAGTTGCCCACATTGGTGGAAAATAATAATAACCAATTGCCATCCCCACTAAGATGAAAAGTAGTCGAATAAAATTAGTTCGCTTTTTCATTACAATCCTCCTTTCTCTTATCTGCCTAAAGCTAATTTCAGAGTTTCGCTAATCGTTGTCACCCCGATTACCTCAATATTATCCGGAACCTTCCAGCCCTGCAAATTATTTTTCGGAACAAAAATCCGTTTAAAACCAAGTTTGGCCGCCTCGGCAACCCGTTGCTCAATCCGGTTTACCCGGCGGACTTCACCAGTTAAGCCCAATTCACCAACAAAAGCATCGGTTGGCTGGGTTCCCCGATCACGATAAGAAGAAGCGATCGCAACCGCAATTGCCAAATCAATTGCCGGTTCATCAAGCTTAACGCCCCCCGCTGCCTTTAAATAGGCGTCTTGGTTTTGCAGTAAGAGATTTGCCCGTTTTTCGAGCACCGCCATAATTAGCGAAACCCGATTCCGGTTCAAGCCTGTCGCTGTCCGTTGCGCATTTCCAAAAACGGTTGGTGTAATCAGGGCTTGGATTTCAACTAAAATCGGCCGGGTCCCTTCAAGGGAAACCACCACCGCTGATCCAGTCGCATCTTGTAGGCGTTCCTCCAAGAAAATCTCTGACGGATTAGCAACTTCACTCAACCCATCATTATTCATTTCGAAAATTCCGAGTTCATTGGTAGAACCAAACCGGTTTTTAACCGCCCGCAAAATCCGGTAAGTATGATGAAGGTCTCCTTCAAAATACAGCACCGTATCAACCATGTGTTCCAAAATTTTTGGTCCCGCTAAGACCCCACCTTTAGTAACGTGGCCAACGACGAATACCGTAATGTTTTTTCCTTTTGCAATCTGCATTAACTGGGCAGTTACCGCTCGAATTTGCGAAACACTTCCGATTGCAGAAGTAACATCCGTCGCTTGCATTGTTTGAACCGAGTCGATCACAACATATTCTGGATTCAAGTTATCAATCGTCGCCCGAATACTGTCCATGTTTGTTTCTGGATAGATGTAGAAATTATCCCCGGCTACTTCAAGGCGTTGCGCCCGCATTTTAATCTGGGAGGCACTTTCTTCCCCTGATACATATAGAACAGAATGCCCTTCCGTACTTAATTGACCAGAAACTTGTAAGAGTAAGGTTGACTTTCCAATTCCTGGATCCCCACCGATTAAAACTAAAGATCCCGGGACGATCCCGCCCCCTAATACCCGATTTAGTTCATTTAATTTTGTTTTTACCCGAGGTGTTTTTTGCGTATCAATTTCATTGATTTTCTGTGGTTTGGCAACAATCCCGGTTAAAGTTGTGGTTGGTTGAACCTTCTTTTCCAATTGGCCCTGTTCAACCTCTTCAACCAAGGTGTTCCATTTCCCACAATTTGGGCACCGCCCCAAAAAACGGGGTGAGGAGTACCCACAGTTTTGACAAACATAATGGGTGCGTGCTTTTGCCATTTAATTCCTCCTTTTAAGATCTTTGATTGATGATGATGTTCTGATTGAAGTAGAACCTTAAACCCGGAAACTTATTGACAACAGATAAAGGTCACATTGTGCGCAATCAGGTTTTGCCAGTTTCATCGGCTAATTTTCTTATCACCACGTAATCTCAGGGGAAAGCCTTTTACTTAGTCGAGCCAAAGCCTCCGATTCGATCGGCTTTAGGAGCAACTTCAGCGTCGGCCACTAAGTATGGAACAAAAATCCCTTGAGCAATCCGTTCACCCTTCTTAACGTGGTAATCTTTGAGACCAAAGTTAAGAAGTTGAACAAAGATTTCGCCTTCATTTTTGGCATTATTGTAATAATCAGCGTCAATTATCCCAACCCCATTTGGTAAGACTAGCCGGCGCTTTAAAGGACCACTTGACCGGTTAAAGAGCATTAAAACCTCATTTGGTTGCATATAAGCTTTGATCCCAGTTGGAACTAAGTATGGCTTCAATGGCTTATCCGCCGTCGCAAATTCTTCTTCGGTTAAAGTTTGCTTATTCAATAAAAGCCTTAAACCAGTTAAGAAATGATGTTTCCAAATTGAAGGTAAAACAAAGTCTTCACTTGCTTCAAAATCATATCCTGCTGCTTGTTTTGTTTGACGTTGTGGCAAATTTATCCCTTGGTTTGCTTTATGACTAACGACTTCAAATCCCCGTTGTTTCACGATTTTTATCTTCCCTTCACGCTAAGAATAGACATTTATTTTAAGCTTTTCTGATTTTTAGAATGCTTCTTTCATTTTACCATATCTAATTAAGCAATCACCAACTAACGCGCTTTAATGAAAACGAAATTTTCGCTATTGTTGCGTGAAGGCTAAATTAGCTTTAAACTAATGATAACGATTACAAATGATTGATAATTGCTTGACAATTGATCATGAAACTTAGAAAATGTAAACGTGTAGTAAAACGTTTTTCCAATAGGAGGCTGGGTCATGCAAATTACGACAGAAAAAGAAAAACTGACTGCCACCGAAGCTGATGGCACCTTAATTGGGCAAATTGATTACCCAATGGTTGATGAAGATGCTAACCGGGTCGTTTTAGAACGAGTTTTTGTGAATCCTGATTACCGGGGACAAGGGATTGCTGGTAAGTTGATGGCCGCCTTCGTCGAATATGCTGATCAAGCCGGCTTAACCGTTAAATTAATGTGTCCATATGCCAAAATGAGCTTTAAAAAGCATCCGGAATATCAGCACCTTTTACTGCCAGAAGATCGTTTCTAAGGAAGGAAAATCAGAATGGATCAAAATGAATTAAAGGCCCTTGTAGGTCAAGAAGCTGTTAAATACATTCAAGACGGAATGATTGTTGGCCTTGGGACCGGCTCAACAGTTCGTTACATGGTTGATGCTTTAGGGAAGCGTGTGAAAGAAGAAGGTCTGAAGATCGTTGGGGTAACTACTTCTAACCGGACAACAGTTCAAGCTGAAAGCCTCGGAATTACGATTAAGGACCTTGATGATGTTGACCACATCGACCTTTGCATTGATGGAGCCGACGAAATTGATACCGACTTTAACGGAATCAAGGGTGGTGGCGGCGCCCTCCTTTGGGAAAAAATCGTTAACAACGCTTCTACTAAGCGGATATGGATCGTTGATGAATCAAAGATGGTTCCCCGGATTGGTAACTTCGGGGTGCCCGTTGAAGTAATTCCATTCGGTGCTCAACATGTCTTTAACTACTTTGAAAAGCAAGGGTACCATCCAGAATGGCGGATGGCAGAAGGTGAAAAGTACCGGACCGATGAACATAATTTGATCATTGATCTTAAAGTTGGCGAAATCGCTGATCCAAAGGCATTAGCTGAAGATTTAATTCATACAGTTGGTGTCGTTGAACACGGATTGTTCCTAAATCGGGTTGATACTGTAATCGTTGGTCGCCAGGCCGGCCCTGAAGTTTTACAAGCAAAGTAAACAATTTATCAACTCTGTGAGGTTAGGAAAGAGACTAATATTAGAGAGGCTGGGAAGAAATTTGACTTTCTTCTCAGCCTTTTTTCGTACCTCCAAATATTACACAGAAACTATGGTCGAGGCAGTAGCCAAGTGAATATTGCCTTCCCTTCAGTCGGCACGATCCTACTTGGCCTTGCGTGGGCTCACAAACGCCAAGCAAGTTGGCTGATTCGACCCAAACCACGCCCTTAAAGGATAAGTTCGAACAAAAAAAGATTCTTACTAATCAACCTTCGTTCTCCTTATCCTTGCCAAGCCGTCGCGAAGTTTTTTCTGACCTCCTTTCATTATCAAATTTCTTTTCTTGTGGAAACGTTTTCGTTATGATGATAAAAGAGATTCTTGAGGAGGAAATTATAATGGAAGCAAATACACGCCAAATGCTTGAAGGCAAGCCTTACACACCAGACACGGAAGAACTTTATCGCTACTCCCGTGATGGTCATCGTTTAAGTCAGGACTATAACAAAACCTATGATACCGAAACTGAACAACGGCAAGCGATTTTGGATCAATTAATCCCAAACCACGGCAAGAATATGTACCTTCAAGGGCCAATTCAATTTGACTACGGTCGTTTTACCACCATTGGTGATAACTTTTACGCTAATTTCAACTTTACCGTTTTAGATACTTGTCCGGTAACCATCGGCGATAACGTGATGATTGGTCCAAACGTCAGTCTTTTAACCGCCCTTCATCCCCTCGTCGCCGAACAGCGGATCCTTCGTCGGCAACCAAATGGCCGCCTGGGTGATTACGAATACGGGGCCCCAATTACAATTGGTGATAATTCTTGGTTAGCCGGTAACGTCACCGTTCTTCCAGGAGTAACTATTGGCGCCGGTAGCGTCATTGGTGCGGGGACAATCGTTACAAAATCCGTTCCCGAAAACTCTTTAGTTGTTGGTAATCCTGGTCGGGTGATCCGCAAGATTACCGAAAAGGACCGGCTCGCAAACTTTCCATATTAAATTTCACCGCTTATAATAATCATATTAGTTAATAGGGAGGCTTTTGAATGACTTTTAAAATTACCAACGATGATGTGCGAGCTTTTCAAGCTGATTATGAAAAGCAACCATTAAACCAAGTGCTCGAACGGGCAGTTACTAAAAATGGAATCCGGAATGCCAGTTTTGATTGGCATGCTCAAGCTGATAACGACCCCCACTTCTCCATTGATCTTTCGACTGGGGAAGTAAGTGACCAAAAGCAATCTGGTCGTTGCTGGATGTTTGCAGCTTTAAACACGATGCGGCATGAAATGCAGGCGAAGTTCAAGTTACCAGAAAACTTTGAACTCTCGCAAGCTTACCAATTCTTCTGGGATAAATTTGAAAAGGCAAACTACTTCTACGAAAACGTAATTAATACGGCTGAACTTCCCCATGATGACCGGAAGATTGCTTGGTTAATGGCAACACCACAACAAGATGGTGGTCAATGGGATATGCTTTGTGCCCTAATTGAAAAGTATGGGGTCGTTCCTCAATCTGCAATGCCTGAAACTTACAACTCTTCTAAATCCCGGGAAATTAATGAGGTTCTAAACAACCAATTACGTCATGATGCCGTTATTCTTCGGAAAATGGTTAATAACTATGGCGTTGAAGATGAACGGATTAACCAAACTCGGAAAGAAATGCTTAACCGGGTTTACCGGATGCTTGCGATGAGTTTTGGGGAACCAGTTCAAAATTTTGACTTTGAATACCGGGCCAAGAAGGATCATGAATTCCACCGGGAACCAAACCTTACTCCACAAACCTTCTTTAAGAAGTATGTCGGTTGGAACCTTGATGACTATATTTCAATTATCCAAGCTCCAACAGCTGATAAAAAGTATCACCAAACTTACACGATTGAGATGCTCGGTAATGTTGTTGGTGGCCGACCAATTAAGCACCTTAACTTGCCAATGGATGAATTCAAAGCCCTTGCGATCAAGCAACTTATGGGTGGCGAAAGTGTCTGGTTTGGCTCAAATGTTTCCAAATACTCTGAAACCAAGCTCGGCTTGATGGCCCTTAATACTTACAACTACGAAGCCCTCTTTAATACTGAATTAAAGATGAGTAAAGCCGATGCCCTCGATTACGGGGAATCAATGATGAACCACGCCATGGTCTTGACTGGGGTTGACTTAGTAGATGACCAACCAACTAAGTGGAAGGTTGAAAACTCATGGGGTAACAAAGTTGGCACCAAGGGGTACTTTGTAATGAGTGACGAATGGATGGACGAATACTGCTACCAAATTGTGATCAACAAGAAGTATTTGTCAGATGAACTCAAGGCAGCTCAAGCACAAGCCCCCCAAATCTTAGCACCATGGGACCCAATGGGAACTTTGGCTTAAACTTCATTTAAAAAACACGATCAGAAAATTCCTTCTGATCGTGTTTTTTAATTGATTAAATTAAAATTGTATGATAAATTCATTGAAACATTTAATTTACATAGGATTATTTTTAATATACGAAGGAGGAAAACCTATGCGACCAAGAATTGCGGTCCCTGCTGATACTTTAACTGAGGCCACGAATGTCATTAATGAACGGATGGCCCCTTATGCACCAAAGCCAATCATTGAAGCAATCGTCAAATCTGGCGGCGTGCCAGTTATTTTACCAAGCGTTGATCCTCAATTTGTTCCCGACTACATTGATCTCTTTGATGGGGTAATTTTTGCTGGCGGAGCAGATGTTGATCCAACTTTCTATGGCGAAGAGCCTCACCAAAAATTAGGGGCTACATATCGAAAACGGGATCTATTTGAAATCGAATTACTGAAGGAATCCCTTAAAGCTAGTAAAGCCGTCTTTGGTATTTGCCGGGGGCTCCAAGTAATTAACGTTGCTCTCGGCGGAACCCTTTACCAAGACCTATCTGAAAATCCCGCTACTGTTCTTAAGCATTCCCAAGATGCGCCTGGAAATTTTCCTTCCCACCATATTACCGTTTCACATGAAACTAAGCTTCACTATTTGATGGGCGATCGGCCTTACGTTAATTCTCGCCACCATCAAATTGTTAAGAAAGTTGCCCCTAACCTTAAAGCAGTTGCGAGCGCTGATGATGGAGTTGTTGAAGCTTTAGAATCAACCGAAAATGATCGAATTTTAGCTGTTCAATGGCACCCTGAAAACATGTTTAAACATTACCCAGAATCGCAACAACTCTTTGCTGATTTAATTAAACGCGCCCAGAATGGGAATTAGACTTTACCTTAATCGCTACTTGAATACCTTATATGCTTGTTCTAGAATTAGACAAAATTAAATTTTTCTCATAAAGGAGTGAGACCTATGTTTAGCCGCATCGGGCAACTAATCTTCAATCATGGGGTAATTGCCAAAACCTCTAATTTTACAATGGGTTTAGAAATTGAGATGCAACGGGTTGACGAAACCGGTAATCTAAGTTCTGAACCTTATCCTGCTTCCATTGGTGATGAAAAAACTAATCCTTGGATCACCAATGATTATCTGGAAACTATGTCTGAGGTTGTTACCCCACCTGCCCACCATGCCTTAGACGCCATGCACTACTTATACGGAATCAATAATGCTTTACGTTCGGCTCTGGCGCCTGGTGAACTTCTCTGGCCCCTTTCGATGCCCCCAAAACTTCCTAAAGATAAAAGTACCTTACAGTTTGCTAAAATGGGGCCGGCTAAAGAAGCTTACTTAAAAGAATGGACCAAACGCCACGGATACTCGGAAGGGACTCCCTGTGGTGCACATATTAATCTCAGCATTAACCCTGAAGTGATCGCACTTGTTTTGGAACACTTTCCGACCGAATTCAAAGATCAAGTAGCGGTTCAAAATTACTTATACGCTGTTGTAGCTCAAGGATTTTTGCGTTACCGCTGGTTGATTACATATCTCTTTGGAGCAAGTCCACTTGCTGAAAAAAACTATTTTGAACCCGGTCAAGAACCAAAGCATGCCTTGCGAAGCATTCGGCAAAGTTCCCATGGATTTGGAACTAAGTTTAGTGGGCGCTTTACCAACGTTCAAGATTACGTGGATGAAATCGAAAAAGGTGTTAAAGAAGGCATCCTAATTTCCGATTATGAATTCCACGGCGCAGTTCGTTTTAAAGGAAATAAGAATCTCAAAGAACTACCAAAAACTGGGGTTCAATACTTAGAGTTACGGATGCTTGATCTCGATCCAAGTAGCTCCGTTGGAATCCGGACTGACACCCTCCGATTCGTCCGCTTACTTGCCTCTTACTTCATTATGAATCCAGGTTTGCGGGAAAATGAAGTCGACCGGGTCTTAGAAATTGCTAATCAAATGAATGAAGTCGTTTCAACTGAAGAACCAACTTCAACTTGTCACTATCAAAGTAAAGCCCTTGCCTTTTTACGGAGTTTAGACCGGTTTGCTAACCAATTACAACTTGGACCAGAATACCAAGAAATCTTGTCCGATTTAACTGACCGGATCGAAAACCCCTTAACAACGCCAAGTGCTAAATTACTCAGTTATGTCCAAGATGGTTCCCTTGAAAATTATGCTCTCCGGCGGGCTAGACATTATCAAGCCGCTGCCCTTGAATCAATTCACCAATTTAAAGGTTTCGATGATGACCAACCAATGTCAGCCGAAGACCTAAAACAAGCCCTCTTCTATGGTAATTGGGAATTAAGTACTGAAAATTAGTAAAAAATCGCGGTTAGACTTTCACTTCCTACCGCGATTTTTTATTATTCTTTATCTGCAAGCCAGTCTAGTAATAGCCTTTGATACTTAGCGGTTTGATCATAAAACACCATATGCCGTGCATTCTTAACTTGAAACCACTTTGCTTCCGGAATTGCCTGCACCATTTCTTTAGCAACCACTGGGGTACACAGATCGTGGTCACCATTAACAATTAAAGTTGGTACTTGGAGGTTCTTAAGCTGATCAACATAGTTATAATCCCTCAAATTTCCTAGCGGCGTAAACTCATTGGGCCCCCAAGCCGTTTGGTAAGCAGCGATTCCGCCACTTTTTGGCCGTCTTAATGGTTCTGGCATCTCAGCATGAACCGGCTCTATTGCAAACTTAGTCATCAAAGCCTGGTTTGCTTCTTGGTAACCACTTTTTGAATAATCATTATGAGTTTCTGCTTCTTGAATGGCTAATTGTTGAGATTGAGATAAAGTTTTGGTAAGTCGATGGACTTCCCTGCCCCAGGTTTGTGCTGAAGCCAGGGTGCTCGATAGAATTAGGCTCTCAATTCCCTTCGGCTGGTAATCACACAGATACATAATTGCTAACATTCCACCCCACGACTGACCTAATAAATGGATATTCTTTAATCCCAGTTTTTCCCGAATATTAATTAATTCCTTTATCCAGGTTTGCGCCGTATAAAGTTCTGGTTGATCGTCCGGAATCGAAGAATTCCCACAACCAATTTGGTCATATGTGATTAACTGCCGGTGACTTTTAGTCGCAAGCTCATCTAATAGTTCAAAGTAATTATGGCTAGATCCTGGTCCTCCGTGAAGTAAGACTAAGGGAGCCTTACCTTCTTCGTCACCCACAATGCGGACATAGGTTTTTAACTCTCCAAAAGGGAGCCATTTTTCAGTAACTTGCATCTCAATTTCCTCCAAAAGAAAAACGGCGACTACGCAACGCGTAATCACCGTTTTCCCGGGTTGGGCATAGACTACTTAAGGGTAACAGTAGCACCAGCGGCTTCAAGCTTTTCCTTGATGTCGTTAGCTTCGTCTTCCTTAACGTCTTCCTTGATAGCAGATGGAGCACCATCAACAAGGTCCTTAGCGTCCTTCAAGCCAAGACCAGTAATGTCCTTAACTACCTTGATAACCTTAACCTTAGCAGAACCTGCAGAAGTAAGTTCTACAGTGAAGCTGTCCTTAGCAGCAGCACCGTCACCGGCAGCACCAGCAACAGCAACTGGAGCAGCAGCAGAAACGTCGAATTCTTCTTCGATTGCCTTAACAAGGTCGTTAAGGTCAGAAATTGATGCTTCCTTAAGAGAAGCGATGATAGCATCCTTATCAAAAGCCATGATTAAATCCTCCAATATATAATGGTCTTTTTTATGCACTTAATTGTGCTTGATATTTAACAACTAGGCGACGTAGCTTAAGCAGCTTCGTCTTCCTTGTCGGCGATTGCCTTGACGGCCCGTGCGATCTTGCGCATTGGGTCTTGCAATGCAGAAGCCAACATAGAAAGAAGTTCTTCGCGACCTGGCATCGTTGCGTAAACGTTAATTTCGTCAAGCGTCTTAACAGCCTTTTCAACGAAACCACCCTTGATTTCCAAAGCATCGTGGTCGTCAGCAAACTTCTTCAAAATCTTAGCTGGGGCAATTGCATCTTCGTTTGAGAAGACAACAGCAGTAGGGCCAACAAAGACATCGTTCAATGCTTCGTAGTCCGTACCTTCAACGGCCCGTTGCAAGATCTTGTTCTTAATAACTACCATCTTAACGTCGGCATCCCGAAGTTGCTTCCGTAAGTCAGTAACTTCTGCCACCGTCAAACCACGGTAGTCAACAACAATAGCAGTTTCGGCTGTCGTCAACATTTCGTTGACATTCTTTACAGCTTCCGCCTTCTTTGCGATACTTGCTTCACTCATTAGTTTCACCTCCTAGCTGAAAATTTGTGATCGGATTTATAAAAAAATCCCTATGACCGCAGACATAGAGAAGGAATTTATTTCTTCCTCGGCAGGATATTAAGGCGTCTCGCCACCTGAGTCTTAGGCAGAGTCATATTTAAATCAACTACCATAGTATACCCAACATATTTAAAATTGTAAAGCCTCAAACTGAATAATTTTAAATTTCAGAAATATTAGAAAATAATGAGTTAGTGTACTTGCAATTAATTTTTCAATCAGTTAGTATTGAATCAGTAAAAATGCCAAGGAGGATATTAAAATGATCAAACCATTCTTTAACATTTTAAGTGTCTCTTCCTCCTCAACTAGCACTTGGCTGGTTGGGTGATTTGGCATTCAATAATAAGTGTCAAAAACCGAGTTCACTTAACCACCAAGTTTCTGGTAGTTAAGTGAACTCGGTTTTTATTTGCAGAGGAGGAATTAAAATGGAAAAACAACCACCTAAAGAAGAGATGAAACGAGCGTTGGGATTAGGTTCTGCCCTTTCGATCGTCGTTGGGACAATTATTGGTTCAGGAATCTTCTTTAAGCAAGGTTCGGTTCTCGACAGTGCCGGGAATTCAACTATGGCAATTTTAGCTTGGGTTGTCGGTGGGATTTTAACCCTTACTGCCGGATTGACAATCGCCGAAATTGGTGCTCAAATGCCATATACTGGTGGTCTTTATGTCTACATTGAAGAACTTTACGGCCGGGTCTGGGGCTTCTTAGCCGGTTGGATGCAAGTAATCGTTTATGGACCAGCTATTATCGCTTCGGTCGCTGGATTCATGAGTATTCTAATGACGAACTTCTTTGGCCTCGGTAATGAATGGCGGGTTCCTTTGGCGGTTGTCACGATCCTCGCCATCGGTTTTATGAACATGTTTGAAAACAAGGTTGGGGCAGCTTTTGCCGTAGTAACCACAATTGGAAAATTAGTTCCAATCGCTGCGATTATCGTTTTTGGGCTTTTCTGGGGTCATAACAACGCCCTTGGTCAAACTGTTGGTGAAATCCACGCTGCCAGTGGTAACTTTGGAGTTGCCGTGTTAGCCACCCTTTTCGGCTATGACGGTTGGATCTTAATTGCCAACCTAGGCGGTGAAATCAAGCATCCCCAAAAGGTTCTCCCCCAAGCAATTATCATTGGAATCACTGCTGTCTTAGTAATCTACACCCTAATCACGGTTGCCGTTTTACGTTTCTTACCAGCTAGCCAAATCCATGTTCTTGGCGAAAATACGACGGCCTATCTCGCTACTGCCGCCTTCGGTCAAATCGGCGGGAAACTCCTTTCGGCCGGGATTATTATTTCGATGATGGGAACGATCAACGGAAAAATGCTAACCTTCCCGCGGATCGTTTATGCTATGGCTAAGCGTCGGGACTTACCATTCTCCCGTTACCTTGCCTACTTGACTCCAAAAGCTAAAGCACCAGTTGTCGCCACCCTATTCATCATCGTTTTAGCAACAATCTTAATGTTATTCTTCAACCCTGATCGGTTGTCGGACCTCTGTGTCTTTACCGTTTACTGCTTCTACACTTTGGCTTTCTTTGGGATTTTCATCTTGAGAAAACGGAATGGCAAGCAACGGCCCTTCTCAACTCCCCTTTACCCATGGGTTCCAATTATTGCGATCGCCGGTGGGATCTTTGTCTTAATCAGTGAGATCGTTAATGACCCTGAAGGGGTAATTCTCTTCATCGGAGTCGTTATCGTTGGTCTGCCCGTCCTTTACTCGGTCAAAAAAATAGACCAACGGCGAGTCGAAAAAGCTCTTAACATTAAAAATAACCATTTGAAGAAATAGAAATTTTCTCCAACTGCAAACCAAAAGCGATCGTTCACAGTACTATGCTAACGATCGCTTTTTTACTATGCATTTTTTGTTAACGTAACCCTAACAAACATAATCAATAACCCGAAAATCTTTTGTAGTTTGACTGGGGTTGCTTGACTACCGAGCAGGCCAAAATGCTCAATAATAGCACTCGTAGTTAGTTAACCAAATCGTTAATAAATTATTTTAACTTATTTGCCATATTTAAGTTATTTATATTTACTTCCATTTTTGTTTCAATTATTTATTTGAGAAACATTTTTCTAAAAAAGTCGCCTAACTTCCAAAATAGAAGTTAAGCGACTTTAATTTAAATTACGATCAATTTGTTCTTGGTTACATTGAATGCAATCCAGCTTCACTTTCGAAATTATGCTCCAGATAAGGACTCAGCCTCGAGACTTGCTAAGCTCACCTGCTAGCGACACAGTTCTAGGTTAGATTCCACTTACGTAATCTGTACTCTAGATCTAGATAAGAGTAGAACCGCAAAACCTGACCAAAGACGGCAGCTTTTACGGTTCTTTTTTCTTATCATCGTTTAATTCCGGGTGGGGCCTTTTTCCTACCACATACCCAAGACTTTCATCCAGAGGGAACCAATCCCGATCCAAACAACCAGGTAGAAGATTCCGAGAACAAAGTTGAGTGACCACCACTTGTTTTGTGGAACATAACCAGAACCAAAGAGGACTGGGGCTGGACCAGATGCGTAGTGCGTGGTTGAAGCCATTAAGTTACCAAAGAACCCAAGCAAAAGGGCTGCTAGCATTGCTGGCACGTGAATTGAAGTAGCAACTGCCAGGAAGGCTGAGTACATTGCCGTCACGTGGGCCGTTGAGCTAGCAAAAAGATAGTGGGAATAGAAGAAAGCCACAATCAAGATTACCAAAGCCAAGAACCAACTTACCCCGTGAAGAGAAGCCCCAACGGTCTTACTCAACCAAGGAATAAAGCCCAAGGTCGTCAAAGAACCGGCCATCATAACTAGAACAGAGAACCAAGTTAAGGTGTTCCAAGCTCCCGTTTCATGTAAAACGTCTTGCCAAGAAAGAACTCCACAAAGCAAAAGTAAGCCTAAAGCAATAAAAGCAGCTAAGGTTGCGTCAATACCAATAAAGCTCCCCGTAATCCAAAGAACCAAAGCAACAACAAAGATCACGGCCATCAACTTTTCTGGTAAGGACATTGGTCCCATCTTATCAAGTTCACCTTGGGCCCATTCCTTAGCATTTGGCGTTTCCTTGATTTCCGGTGGATACATCTTGTAGATCAACCATGGAACAACAATCAATGAGATAATCCCAGGAACTAAGGCGGCTAAGAACCAACCCATCCAGGTAATGTTAACACCATTGCTCTTAGCTAACGTTTGAACTAATGGGTTTGCCGCCATGGCAGTCATAAACATCGCCGCCGTGATCATATCCCCATGGTATTCAGCGAAGATCAAGAAGGAACCAATCTTGCGTTCCGTTCCATCTCCAGCTTTTGAACCAAAGGATTGGGATAAGGATTCAATAATTGGGTAAAGCACCCCACCGGCACGGGCTGTGTTACTTGGCGTAGCTGGTGCTAGGATTAAGTCAACCCCAATTAAGGAGTAGGCTAACCCCAACGTCCGCTTCCCGAAGGCCTTAACGAAATTCAAGGCAATTCGCCGACCAAGGCCAGTTTTAATAAAGCCCCGGGCAATGAAGAAGGCCATGGCAATCATCCAGATTGAGGCGTTCCCAAATCCAACAATTGCCTTATCCATCGGCACCGTCTTCGTCAATACCGTTAAAGCAAAAGCAATAATTGATACCCCACCGATTGGTAAGGGCCGCGTAATGCAAGCAATAATCGTTGCCACAAAAAGGGCAAACATGTGCCACCCAGCAACCGGAACGGTAGCTGGTTTAACTGGCGTGGCGAGCCATAAAAGAACCCCAATAATTACGGGCCAGATAAAGCCCTTGTAGTTAACTTTCTCTAATGTTTTCATCGTGAATCTCTCTTTATTCGATATTTTGTAGCTAAACTAGGGTGTCCAAACCTAATCTAGCGTAATTATGCTTAATTTAAACTTTGCGTGTAAAGGGTAACTTGTTGTCCAGCTTGTCGACCGAAAATAATCGTTTCGGCAATCGAGTTACCCCCAACCCGGTTGTTACCGTGGAGCCCACCAGCAACTTCACCCGCTGCAAAGAGACCTTTAATGACATCCCCATTGCCATCGAGAACCTGCGTCTTCGTGTTAATGTGCAAACCACCCATCGTGTAGTGGATTGCAGGGGCAATGTGAATTGCAAAGAAACCAGGTTTTTCAATTCCCCGGTCCATCCCGGTCGTCCGGTTAAATTCCGTGTCCTTTTGGTTCTTAACCGCTTCATTCCAGGTAGTAACCGTCGCTTTCAAATTAGCTGGGTCAACTTTGATGTTCTTTGCGAGATCTTCGATCGTGTCACCATGAACAACTAAGCCGACTTGGTCATAGAATTCAATAGCCTTAACGTGGTCCCGAATTCCTTGGTCCAAAATCAAGTAAGCACTGTGTTCTGGTAAGGCCGTAATGGCATTAGAAACAATTTTCCGGGTGTTCAGTTCGTTAACAAATCGTTTTCCTTCCCCATTAACTAAGATTGCACCTTCACCCCGAACGGCTTCCCCGATCAAGTAAACATGCGGGTTATCTTGTTGGACAGTTGGGTGAACTTGGATCAAGTTCATTTGCATTAATTCAGCGCCAACTTGTTCCCCAAGCTTCAAACCATCCCCAGTGGCACCCGGTTGGTTCGTCGTCTTGTAGTCCAAAAGGTCTGGACGGAACCGCTTCATGTAGTCCTTTGAAGCCCCAAAGCCACCAGTTGCTAAGATCACCGCTTTTGCAGCAATATGCTTAGTCGTACCATTAGCTTCAACTTCAACGCCGTTAACCCGACCATCTTCAGCTTGGCTTAGCTTGGTAACTTTTGTTTCATTAAAGACGGGAATCTTTTCTTCGGCAACGACCCGTAGCAAGCTCTTAACTAAGAAGCCACCAATTGGGGCCATTGAAGCTGGCCGGTGGGTCCGCTTCCGGGACATCCCCCCAGTAATGGTAATGTCATCTAACTTAATTCCATGGTCGGCTAACCAATCGATTGCTGGGGCAGAATGGTAAACAAAGTAGCCTAACATGTCCTTGTCGTTTAACTTTCCTCCATCTTTGTAAGTTTCGTGGAAGAAATCCGCGACGTTATCGATTACTCCGTGGTGAAGTTGGACGTTGGTTTCAGCGGCGTTCATCCCGGAAGAAGCCCGGTTAGTGTTCCCACCAAGAGCCTTTTCCTTTTCCAAGATCACAACTTTTAACCCCAATTCGTTAGCTTGAATTGCAGCTGCTAATCCGGTCCCACCAGAACCGATAATAACTGCATCATAGCTATCAGCTAATTGGCTAGCTGATAATGGTTGAAAATCTGCCATGTTTATTCTCCTTCTTACTTTACATAGAAAATGGCGGATTCAATCCGCCGTTTTCCATTGGATACTTATCTTTTATGACAACAGTGACCTATCGTAACGCAAATCTTATTTGCGAACAACGGTAACTTTTTGTTTTCCCTAGTCCTTCCGGTCAACGTTGGTCATCTTAAGCATGTCCATCCATTCATCATATTGTGCTTCAGTAACCTTGCCAGACTTCAAAGCAGCTTCCTTCAAAGTGCTTCCGGCCTTGTCAGCAGCTTGGGCAATCTTAGCACTGTCGTGGTAACCGATGTGTGGTGAAAGGGCTGTAACCGTCATCAAGGAGTTGTCCAAGAGTTCCTTCATCCGGTCTTCATTAACCGTCAAGCCGTGGATCATCTTGTCCGCAAAGCCCATGATCGTCCCCGTCAAAAGGTCAGCTGATTCAAGGAAGGCATCAATCAAAACTGGCTTGAAGACGTTCATTTCAAAGTTCCCTTGCGATGAAGACATGCCAACTACCACGTCGTTCCCAAAGACCCGCATTGCGGCCATAGTAACGGCTTCAGCTTGGGTTGGGTTAACCTTCCCCGGCATGATTGATGAACCAGGTTCGTTAGCTGGGATGTTTAATTCGCCGTAACCAGCTCGTGGACCAGAAGCCAAGAACCGAATATCTTGGGCAATTTTGAACATGTCAGCGGCCAAGGTCTTCAAAGCGCCGTGAACAACGTCTAAACCGGAGTGGTGAGAAAGACCGTAGAACTTGTTAGTCTTAGCAGTAAATTCATGACCGTAAACGACGCTCATCTTTTCAGCGATCTTTTCTGGCATTCCTGGAGCAGCGTTCAAGCCAGTCCCAACAGCCGTTCCCCCAATGGCTAATTCAAGCAAAGTTGGCGTCAAGGTCTTAAGGTAGTTTAAGTCATGTTCCAAAGCAGCCACGTAACCAGAGATTTCTTGACCAAAGGTTAATGGCGTAGCGTCTTGCAAGTGCGTCCGTCCAACCTTAACCGTGTGCCAGTACTTTTCTTGCTTAACCTTTAATTCATCGATTAAGTGTTGAACAGCTGGTTCCAACTTGTCGATAGCTTCAACGGCCACAATGTTCATTGCCGTTGGGAAAGTATCGTTTGAGCTTTGTCCCTTATTAACATCGTCGTTTGGCAAAATTTCAACGTCCGGGTTAAGTTGCTTACACTTGTTAGCAACTACTTCGTTGGTGTTCATGTTGGTTTGCGTCCCAGAACCAGTTTGGTAAACCTTCAATGGAAAGTCCTTGCGAAGATCTTCATCGCTCAAAGCAAGTAATTCATCAATGGCCTTAACAATCAAATTTCCCTTTTCTTCGCTAATTTGGTTTGATTCCATGTTAGCTTGGGCCGCTGCCTTCTTGATGTTAAGCAAAGCGCGAATGATTGCGAGTGGCATAAATTGACCAGTTGGGAAGTTGTTCCGACTCCGTTCAGTTTGAGGACCCCATAAAGCACTTACGGGAATTTGAACTGGACCTAAAGTATCTGATTCTGTACGAAATTCTGGCATGATTTTTTCCTCCGAATTTTCATCCTTAATTTATTTTGTGAATTTTTACACATTTGATAGTTATATCCTAAACCACCAAAAATAGTATAGTCAAAATCATATAACTCAATAAATTTTATTTATACCTTTGCTAAAAATCCTTATATATCAGATTTTTAAAGGCAAATGTAAATTAAAGCGTTTTTCAAAGAACAAAAACCAAATAAAAAAGCTTTAAATTTCTGAGAAATATTAAGTCTCACTCGTGAAATAGTTAAGTAAGTTTAGCAAAAGAGGGTGGGAAGAAGCGTGTGTTTCTTCCCACCCTCTCTCATACCTCCGAATGTTACACAGAAACTACGGTCAAGGCAGTAGCCAAGTGAATATTGCCTTCCTTCCAATCGGCACGATCCTCCTTATCCTTGCCAGGCCGTCGAGAAGTTTTTCTTCTGACCTTTTAATTCATTCCATCCTTTGAGACCAACTATCAATTAAACAACGCCTCCTTAAGGCGACGTTGTTCTAGGCTATATCCTGCACAATCGTTTGGCTCTCAAGATAAGAACTCTTGAAGTTTTACCTAATCTGACTATGTTCTCAGTCGTATTTGCTAGAAAATCCCCCTCAAGATAAGCTGTCCGGCGTAGAATTTTCAGCAAAGCCTTTTATTTCTTCAACAAATCATTCAACTTCTCAATGGCGTCAAGGGGGCCAACGACGGTGATACGGTCACCTTGCTGAATCTTATCTGTTCCCCTTGGCATCTGATTGATTTCGTCTTGGGCATTCACGACTAAAATCACGTTGACATGGTAGCGATTCCGGAAGTCCATTTCATCTAAACTTTTCCCGTAGAAAGCCTCATTATTAACAATCACTTCAGCCAAGGTCGTATCCCGACTAATTTGGACATAATCAATTACTGATGGGTGCAAACGAGAAAAGACTAGGCGCTCTGCCAAGTCATGTTCTGGCCGAACGACGAGATCAGCCCCAATTCGTTCCAAAACCCGGGCATGATTCCGGTTTTCCGCCCGGCAAACTACATCTTTTGCCCCTAAGTCTTTAGCAATTAAAGTAGCCATGATACTAGCCTCAATATTTTTACCAATTGAAATATAAACATGATCAAAGTGGCCGAGGTCAAGTTCTTTCATTGCATCTTCATCTTGGGCATCAGCGATTACCGCCCGCATGACCATATCAGCAAAATCATTCACGACATTTTCATTCGAATCAATTGCCATGACCTCTTGCCCGGCCCGAACAAGCGATTTACAAATAGCTGATCCAAATTGACCTAACCCGATCACCGCAAAACTTTCTTTTTTAGCCAATTAAAACACCTTCCTCTGGGTAACGATAACTTGGTTGCTTTGGTTGAGCATTAAAGACGGAGAACATTACCGTGTAAATTCCGACCCGGCCAATAAACATCAATGCCATAATAATTAACTTGCCGAGCAAATTTAACTTGGCGGTAATCCCAAGAGAAATTCCGGTCGTCCCAAAAGCGGCCATCACTTCAAAAGTTAAATAAGTTAGGGAATTATGCTTTGGTAAGGTCTGAGTTTCAGCTAAGATCAAAATTGCTACGGCAATGATTACCAAGGCCACAAACAGTAAGGTCAAAGCCCGGAAAACATTATCTTGTCGGAAACGGCGGTGAGCTAAAGTTGGGTCCCGGTGACCACGTAAAGTGGCGATGGCTTGCAAGGTAAGTAAACCAATCGTCGTCGTCTTAATCCCCCCAGCCGTTGATCCCGGGGTTCCCCCAATAAACATTAAGAGAATCGTGTAGGATAAGCCGGCCGCTGAAAGATCCGTATAGGAAAAGGTCGTCAAGCCAGCTGTTCGAGGGGTAATTGCCATAAAAATTGAATTTAAGAAACGCATCCCCCAAGACATCTCACCATGGAACTGGCTTAAATTCCGTTCCGTTAGTAAGTAGACAATCACTGACAACACCATAATGATCGCCCCGGTCCGTAAAGCCAGGTTCGTATGTAAGGACATCCGATGAACTTTCCGGTACTGTAAAATATCTTGCCAGACTAGAAAACCAAATGACCCGGCAATGATTAAAATCGCAAAAACGGTTAGCAAATATGGGTCGTTTTTGAGATTTGCCAGTGAACTGCCAAATAAGTCAAAGCCAGCGTTACAAAAGGCAGAAATGGAATGAAAGAGGCTTAACCATAAGCCGTGGCACCAACCATACCGGCGGCCGAAGTCGAGATAAAGTAACCCCGTCCCCAACAATTGAATTAGGATGGATAATTTAATAATTAAGGTTACCACCTGGATTTGGGAAACATTATCCAGGTTAAGGGATTCCTGGACTAAAAACCTAGTCGACATTTTCAATTGGCGGCGAATTAGTAAAGACGTCATAACCGCAAAGGTCATAAAACCCAAGCCCCCAACCTCCATCAAAGCAGCGATTACCAACTGCCCAAAGGGGGCCCAGTGAGTAGCGGTATCAACTAAGGTTAAGCCCGTAACACAGGTGGCACTTGTGGAGGTAAAAAATGCTGTCATAAAGGAAGTATGCAAGCCCGGACGCGTCGCTATTGGTAACAGCAATAAAAGAGTTCCAATTGCAATTACCATAATGAAGCCAAAGGTTAGTAACTTTGGGAATGAATAACGGTGCTTATTAATTTCAATCATTGTCTCCACCCCATCTTAAAAATTCAGTCCCTATTATATCATTATCATTGAAACTCTTAACCCAATAAAAAAGACCGAAAAGACTTGTTTCTTTTCGATCACAATTCTATCTAATTAGTTTTTAGTTATGAGTAGTTGATTTAAAGCCCTTAATTTACACTGACTTTTTCAACCGAACTTTTAATAGGAACTGTATTTGAAAGATTATCAAATACTGGGCAACGACTTTCCATAAATTCAACAAAACTTTCACAATCAGACTGACTAGCTGATGTCCGAAAATGAGGAGTTAGATGAATCTCATCAAGGCCTAGTCGTTTTGGTTGATCGTATTTTATTCCTTTTAAAGTCAAATATAAGTCATAATACGGGAAATGCTTTTGCCGATGGAAAGCCCCGGCAACAATTGATTCACATGCACCCAAGGCCCATAAAAGAGCTTCATTAATCTGTACGCCTCGTTTATTCCAATTAAGTTCATCAGGGTGGTTAAAGGTTAGTTCAAAATCTCGAACAGTTGCCACATAACGATCCGGATCGGTGGTGGAAACTACAATTGCTTGATAAGTCGTTATTGCCATTTTTAACTATCCTTTCATTGTACGATCAACTACTGGATGTATACCATTTGTCAAAAGATCCACAATTGGGCATTTGACAAACACTCGCTTTGAGAAATCTTCACACTGTTTTTGTGTCATTTTCGTTTCATATTGAAAATTAACTCGAATTTCTTGAAAGCCATTTCGAATATTTGGATCTCCCATAAAGCCTGCCGGATCTAGGTCACCATCAAGTTGAATTATTAACTTTTGAAACTCAAATTCTTCTGTTTGTTTTAGCTGTTGAGCAGTAGACTGTAGGGAAGCCCCTAATGTGCTTAATAATAACTCAACTGGATTCATTCCGGTGTTAGTTCCTCCACTATTCCGAGGCTCATCAAAGAAATGATGAAAGCCACGAGAATGAGCATCAACTTGGAGTCCTAGGCCTGTCTTTCGCGCCGTTGCTTGGTAAGTTTCCATTATTAATCCTCCTCGTGAATTGTTAAACCTTTTTACAAGTAATATCATATTTGATAAAGAACTTAATTAAAACGTTTTCAAAAACAATTGAGAAACTCAAAAACTTTTGAGGAGGTAACTAAAAATGTATCAGCGTAAATTTCCTAGACAATACTACTGCCCTCTCGATTACGCTCTGGGCACTTTTGTGTGGTAAATGGAAAACTAGAATAATTTGTGAACTTGGCCATTGCAATCATCTTCGTTATGGTGAACTCAAGGTTAAAATTCAAGATGTATCCGATGCGGCTCTTGCTGACAGTCTGAAAGAGCTCCAACAAGCGGGGATAATCAATCGAAAGCAATTTAATGAAATGCCAATCAGAGTTGAATATTCTCTTACTTCAGAAGGAAAACGATTGCTTCCAATTTTCATTCAAATCACTAGTTGGTCCGTAGATAACAGTCAAATTGATGACTATAAATGAGCATTTATCAAAATTAATCATTAGAATTATAATGAAGATAACTATTTGGAGGTGAAAAAATGAAATTTGCAATTGCTTATTTTTCAGAAACTGGGACAACTAAGCAAGCGGCTGAACGATTAGGGCGAGTCTTGAAGGTTACCCCACTTGAAATTGAAGCCACCGTTCCGTATACCGATGCTGATCTTAACTGGCAAAACGATAACTCCCGGGCTAACCGTGAACAAAGAGGTCAAGCAACGCTACCAACTGTCAAACCATTAACTTTACCTGATTTCAACGTGCTTTTTCTTGGCTATCCTACCTGGTGGGGAGTACCACCGATGGTCATCCATGACTTCTTAGCTCATCAAACCTTAGCTGGCAAAATAGTGGTGCCATTCGCTACTTCCGGTTCTAGTTCTCCTGAACGTGGTGAAGCAATCATTAAACAACTCCTGCCGAAGAGTGACGTTAAACCAGCTAAACGGGTCAATAATTTTAGCGTTGACCAATTAAAGGCTTGGGTACAACAATTGGGATTTTAAAATAAAAACGACCAGCGAGAATTTCTCCTGGTCGTTTTTATTTTAAGTGATACGTCGCTAAAACCTCTTGGTGGTGGTTGTACCAGTCATGCCAAACGAGGTTAACAGTTTGCACTTTGGTTTCGCCAAAGCCAATATTTCTGAAATTATCAACCATCCCCAAAAAGGCATCCGGTTCACTTAGTAATTCACGGTAACGAGCGACCGTGACATGAGCGGTAAAAGCCGGGCGGTGCTCCCTTACTGGCATCCCCGCTTGATCAAAGGTCTTCCGGACTTGTTCCCGTAAGGCCATTAATTCTGCAGAATAATAACCACAGGCAATCACCGCCCCGTCCGTAGCGACTAGCCCTTTCAGTTCCCAGTCAAACGCTTTGGCTTGAGCTAAACTTTTAGCTAAAGTCGCTTTAATTTTTTCAATTGGAAAATCCGTTAATTGTTGATTTACCTTTCCAGCAACTAAATCGATCACCGTTAAATGGAGATCATTTGCTGGATAATAGTATTGATCTGGTTCAAAATCTTTCAGTTTTGCAAGAGCAAAGCCAATATTGCGGGTCCAGTGCACCGGTAACGGCGCCACTAAGGTGAGACCAACCCGTTGTTTTTGCAAATCATCATCAATGTGAAGATCAGGATGACCACCCGCCAGGACAAGTTCGCGGTTTTCCTCAGCAATCGCTTGGTAACGGGCCGCTAATTCTACTTGTAATTGTTCCATTTATGACCACCTAAGCTAAAGAATATCGGCCAGTTTGCAGTCCCCGACGAAGCGTTGATAAGGAAACTCCCGTCGTTAACCAAAAGGCTTGGTCGCCGCCAATATCTTCCCGACGGTATGGGTAAATAGCAAGGGTCTGACCATCTTCGGTAACTCGTTTACCATGGGTTACCCCACCATTTTCAACGTAAACATCATGACCTAAGACCTTATGCCAACCATCTTTTACACTTGCCATAAATTCCACACCCTCTATCAAATTTCACAACCATAAAGTCATGAATGCTTTAATTATAGCACGAGATTGTGAGTCAAGAAACCGATTTCAAAGAGTAACCCCTTTCCTTTAATTCCTAGTAGACCCCATATAAACTCCGGAGAGCGCGCCGATCATATTTACTAATCCCACCCCGAATATTTCGAGGAATCATTACGCTCTGGTAATCTTCTGGGGCATGGGCTAATCCAAGGGCATGGCCGAGCTCGTGTTCTGCGACGTGGTCCCGGTACTGACGATTAACATACTGCAATTTAGCCGCGTCCAAGGTCGACTTAGCGCGGATCATGGCATGGGTGTCGGGATTAAATTGGGTTTCTGTTGATCCTAATTGACTAGTGACATAGCCAACATCACTATTCCCCGTCGTTTGGAGGTCGCTATCGGTCACAATCACATCTGCCCGTTGGCGATTTTTGATCCACCGTAAGTGAATCGCTTTAGTTTGATTCCATTTTTTAACCGCAACCCGAAAGGCCGCTCGAACCTGATGATCATTCGTCGCCATGTAAACAGTAATCTGGCGACTTGGCCACCGGTAGCCTTCTAAAGGAATTGGTGAGGTACTCGGAATTGCCAATTGTTTAGCAACTGCCCGTCGAGCTTGGGGAGAGTCTGGTAAATCAGCGATGTCATCATTAGCTGTCGAAAAGACGTTGACCCCGTCTAACGGACTCGTAACTGACGCCTGACTAATTGGAGTGTTCAGTAATCCCGATCCTAAAACTACCAAGATAATTATAGCAACGAAGCGTTTCATTAAAAATCACTCGCTTCCGAAATAATACTGTTTCTATTTTACCGCATGTTAATATACAGAAATTAAAAAAGAGTTTAGCAACGTTTTACATTGCTAAACTCATCCGTACATATCTATCGGAAATACAAGATTTGAACTTGCGACCCCTGCGTCCCGAACGCAGTGCTCTACCAAGCTGAGCTAATTTCCGATGAGGATGCACCCAGAAGGAGTCGAACCTTCAACCTTCTGATTCGTAGTCAGACACTCTATCCAATTGCGCTATGGGTGCAAGAAAAGCGGAAGACGGGATTCGAACCCGCGACCCCCACCATGGCAAGGTGATGTTCTACCACTGAACTACTTCCGCATTTGATTAATTTGTAATTGAGAAGTTATCCTCTCAACAGTTATATATAATACAGGAGCTCCTTATTTATGTCAACATTAATTTCCTATTTTTCTAAAAAAGTTTGGTTCGTTATGAAAAACGGTTTAGCTTAGCTTTACAAATACTTTTTTCTAAAAGAAAGCGGCTGAGAGAAAAACTTGTCCTCTAAGCCCATGCAGGATCGTGCCGACTGGAGGGAAGGCAATATTCACTTGGCTACTGCCTCGACCGTAGTTTCTATGTAATATTCGGAGGCACGAAAAAGGCTAGGAAGAAATTTGACTTTCTTCCTAGCCACAAAGATGCGGATAAGAGGATTCGAACCTCCACGCCACAAGGACACAAGAACCTAAATCTTGCGCGTCTGCCAGTTCCGCCATATCCGCATACTAATAAATTATAAAAAATGGAGGATACAGGGCTCGAACCTGTGACCCTCTGCTTGTAAGGCAGACGCTCTCCCAACTGAGCTAATCCTCCGTATTGGCTTAAACCAACTATTATAGTTTAAGCCTTTTACCCTAAATTGTCAAACCCTATTTTAAATTTAATGCCGTTAATTTTTCATCTACCATCTGAAGAACTGCTTGGGCAGCATTTGGATCTTCGACAAAGTTGTATTGATCCCCATCAATCAACATCTTTGGACTTTCTTGATATTGATTGTACCAACTGGCATAACGATGATTTAATTCTTGATAGTAATTGTACAAAGCTGGGTCAGTATCAATTTGTTCGTAAGCCCGGCCCCGTTTCTTAATCCGTTCTAACATCGTTGGGAAAGAAACTTGAATATGAATTAGTAAATCCGGCTTCTTTTCCGTTTGTTGCTGCGGTAATTCTTCCATCATATTCTTCAACAGGGAAGCATAAATATCAGCTTCGGTTTCGGTTGCCCGGCCTAAGTCAGCATTCATCCGAAACATTAAGTCATCTTCAAAAATCGACCGGTCAAGAACGCTCAATTTTTGGGAAGAAGCAGCTTTAATCTCTTCAAGCCGTCGGTTTAGAAAATAAATTTGTAAGAGAAAGCCATACTTTTGCGGATCCTTATAAAATAAAGGCAAAATTGGGTTATCATCAACTGATTCAAAGTAGGCCTTTGTCCCTAAATGATCGGCAAGCAACTGCGTTAAACTAGTCTTTCCAGCACCAATGGTTCCGGCAAGTACAATCATGGCTTTCTTCCTCTCTTAATCTAATTCATCATTTAAAGCAACATTTTTCATTATACACGCTTCGATACAAAAAAGAAGCTGTGCAAACCAGATTTTCTGGCTACACAACTTCTAATTAACGAAGTAACAAGGCTTTAAAGTTACTTTTCTTCGTCCTCGCTTTCGTACTTTTCACCCTTCGTACTCCGGGAAAGGTCAACTTCTTCAAGCGGAATCAACTTGGACCCGTAACGAAGCTTATAGTAGAAGAACAAGATCACAACAATTGGCAAACTCATGTAAGTAATCAAGATGTTTGACCAATCGAGCTTGACAAAGGCATCAATGTTTTGCCCTGCAATTACGACGATACAAAGGATGAAGGCGAAAATTGGCCCAAATGGGAAAAGTAAGGCATGGTACTTTAATTCACTCAAATCGTGCCCTTGAGCAATGAAAGCCCGCCGGAACCGATAGTGACTAATCGCAATCCCAAACCAAGCAATAAACCCACATAAACCAGAGGCAGCGACAAGGTAATTATAGGCTTCAGGTCCAATAAATTGAGTTAACCAAACTAAGACCCCAACAACAGTCGTTCCAAGTAAACCATAAATTGGGATTCCCCGCTTGTTAACAATCCCGAAGATCTTCCATGCAAAGCCTTCCCGGGCTTGAGAATAAAGCATCCGGGTTGAAGCGTACATCCAGGAGTTAGCCGATGAAATAACTGCAACCAAGATTACAGCGTTCATCACACTGGCAGCGGCCGCAAGACCTGCCCGTTGGAAAATTAGAGTAAATGGACTCGTAACGATGTCTTGAACATCAGCACTCAACAAGTTCTTGTTAGTGTATGGCAAAATAACGGCAATCACGAAAATCGTTAAAATGTAGAACAATAAAATCCGCCAGAAAGTCGACTTAATGGCTTCGGGAACCGACTTTTCAGGATGAGCAGATTCCCCAGCTGCGATCCCAATCATTTCAGTTCCTTGGAAAGAGAAACCAGCAACTAAGAAAACCGTGATAATTCCTGGGAAGCCATGGACAAATGGGGCATCCTTGTAAGTAAAGTTCCGCATTCCAATTGGGGCCTTGCCACCCATAATTCCAAAGATTACGAGCACCCCGACAATTAGGAAGGCAACAACCGCAAGCACCTTAATCAAAGCTAACCAGAATTCCGTTTCCCCGTAAGACCGGACTGACAGATAATTAATCACAAAGATCACTAAGAAGATTACCCCACTAAACATCCATGCCGGCACATGTGGGAACCAGAAATTCATCACAATCCCAACGGTCGTGATTTCAACCGGAACAGTAATTGCCCCGTTAAACCAATAGTTCCACCCTAAGGCAAACCCCATTGCCGGACTAACAAACTTCCCGGCATAAGCCGCAAATGAACCCGTAAGTGGAATGTAAGTTGCCATTTCAGCCAAACTGGTCATCAAGAAGTAAACCATGACCCCCATGACCGCATAAGCAAGCAAAGCCCCACCAGGTCCAGCGGTTGTAATAGCCGAGCCTGAAGCGATGAAGAGCCCCGTCCCGATTGATCCCCCAAGGGCAATCATGGTTAGGTGACGGGTTTGGAGGGACCGCTTAATTTGTCCTTCACCATTTCCATCCATAACTAATTCCTCCTAAATTAAGTAAATTTAATAATAATTGCAAAAAGAAAAGAGGCTGACCGCCAAACGCTCGGTCAACCCCACTAATTTAGTACGATCGTAGAAGCGCTCCGCGACATACGCGACAGTCCGACGTCTCTTAAACGCCGGCCCAACCAATCGCTTAGCAAGGAACGCTTGGTTTCGGCACCATTCCCTTTCCACCGCCTTTTGGTACTTGCTTACCTCGGTCAGCTTACTCTTGAAGGGTGCAACCTCTTCTCTAATAACTTTCATAATTATAACGAGGATCGTTTCTTTATGCAAGTAAAGAAGCCGCTTCTCGATTCTCAAAATCGATAAGTAATCTCATTATTGCCTCGATTAATTACTTTAAAACCAACCTTTAATAAGACCTTTTGGGACGCTAAATTTTCTTTTTTTGCAGTAGCTTGGTAAATTGGACCCGGATTTTGAGTTAAAAATTCTTGCAGAGCACGGGTCATGATGCCTTTTCCCCATTGTTCTCGTTGAAGTAAGTAACCAAGTTCAACTTGTTGATCGGCTAAAGGAAAAGCTGAAAGTAAACCAATCAGTTCACTCCCCTGCCAAATTCCCCAAAGCCGTTGTTGATTGAGCCAATTATTTAACGCCCAGGTTTGGATATTTTGATCAGCTACTAAAGTAATCCCCGCTGTTAACGCTAGTTGGCGGTCACTAAGTAATTTCTGAACTGCTAGCAGATCAGTTAGGGTTAACCAGCGCCCCTTTTCTTGAGCTTGATTCTGCACTATAATGCCCCCAGATAAGATTTTTAGAAAGAAGTGTTGATATGGAAATTTTAACCCAATCTCTAAATAGCGCCAAGCGGCAAACCCAAGCAACCATGACGGCCTACCTCCAAACCCCAACGCCCAATAGTGAAGTGCAAACCTTTGACCCCTTACTGATTATCCCTGGTGGTTCAATGACCCACATTCCCGAAGAAGAAACTGAAAAAACCGCACTTGCTTTCTCAGCTAAGGGCTACGCAGTTTTTATTCTCCGTTATACCTTTGTTAGCCAACAAGCACCCCTTTATCCAGCGCCAGTTCTTGACCTAGCTGAAGCAGTCAGCCAAATCAAAGCTAACCAGTTAAAGTGGCATTTAACCAATCGACTTCATTTAATGGCATTCTCTGCTGGTGGCCAAATTGCCGGGCTTTACAACGATTACTGGGATAGTGAGTGGCTCACCAAGGAAAGTGGTCATTCAGCGGCTGAACTTAGTTTCACTGATCTAGTTTTGGGTTACCCCGTTATTGACTTTGACGCTGGTTTCCCAACCGATCAAGCAACAAGGGATCAATGGACTGATGATCCCGACTTCTTCAGCGCCAGTCATCACGTTACCGCTACGAACCGGCCAACCTTTATCTGGGCAACGGTTGATGATCCAATCGTAGCTTCCCAAAACAGCTTAAATTATTTCCTAGCGCAACAAGCACAAAATATTTCCCAGGAAATTCATTTATTTGAACACGGCCCTCACGGCATGGATATTGCCAATGGCTTAGTTGCCCACCATCCAGAAGGAAACCAACCCCATGTCGCTCACTGGGTTGATATGGCTTGTGAATGGATGCAGTCAGATCATCAGCAGTTTTAAATAAGCCAACCTGATAAAACAGAAAGGGTGAGAAGAAATTTGAGTTTCTCCTCACCCTTGTTGCATATTTACGAATATTATAAGGAAATCACAGTCGATAATCCTTACCTTTAATTATTATGCCAGTGCCGCCTTAATATTTGCGAGGCTAACCTCAGCGGTACTGTTAAACTTAACCTTGGCAGCCGTTAATTGAGAACCAATCCCAATTGAAAGTTCACCGGCACCATTGATTGATTCAATTCCGGCGCTAGAGTCTTCCAAACCAGCCACTTGGTTAGCTGGTAGGTCAAGGATTTCAGCGGCCCGGGCAAAGATTTCTGGGTCTGGCTTCCCCGCGTGTAAAGTTGCTGGATCCACAATTCCGACAAAGTAATCCGTCAGCCCAAGGTACTTCAAAATCTTCGGTGCATTCTTAGAAGCAGAAGCCAAAGAAAGTTTGTAGCCATTGGCAATTAATTCATCTAAGAAAGCCTTCATCCCCGGAAGAATATCGTCAGGCGTCAAAGTTGCAATCAATTTCCCATAGTTTTCGTTCTTTTCGGCAGCCAATGCTTCTTTTTCAGCTTGGGTGTAGTCATTTTCGTGACCACCCGCTTTTAAAATCATTTCAAGTGAATCCATCCGGCTAACCCCTTTTAGTGCTTCTTGTAGTTCTGGGGTCCAAGTAGTGCCAACCTTATCGGCTGTTTGGTGCCAAGCTTGACTGTGAAACTTAGCTGTATCAGCGATTACACCATCGAGGTCAAAGGCAAACCCTTTTAGTTCTTCAAATTTCATTTGTTTTCCTCCAAGATCCAAACAGGGCCAAGAAAGTTATTTCTCCGCCCTGTTTTCATTTTCAAGTTTTTTCTACCTACTTCAATTCAAGATCCTTACCAGCCATTTCGATTACCAGTGGTTCCCCACTAATCAATTCGGCTTTCGCACCGTTTTGATCAACGGTAATTTCAATAACCCGGCCCCGGAATTGTTGCCGGAATTGGTAGGAATCCCATTTCTTTGGCAAGAATGGCTTGTAGGAAAGCTTTCCATCACGAACCCGCATCCCCGCAAATCCTTGCACGATATCAATCCAACTCCCGGTCATGGAAGTAATGTGAAGTCCGTCCGCCGTATCGTTGTTGTAGTTATCCAAGTCAAGCCGCGCAGAACGTTCATACATTTCAACGGCCTTATCTTCGTAACCAATATCAGCAGCGATTACTGAGTAAACTGAAGCAGAAAGGCTGGATTCATGAACTGTGAATTGTTCGTAGAAGTCAAAGTTCCGCTTTTTTTCTTCCGGCGTAAAGTCATCCATAAAGTCCCAAATTCCTTGAATAACGTCCCCTTGCTTAACGTAAGGTGAACGTAAGATTTTGTCCCATGACCAGTTTTGGTTCAATGGTAATTGATCACTAGGAATTTCGCCCACTGGAACTAAGTCTTTATCCATGAAGCCATCGTTTTCTGGGAAGATCCGCCGTTCTTCATCGTAAGGAAGGTACATATTATCAACGATCGACTTCCACTTCCGCTTTTCATCTTCACTTACAGCTAAGTCAGCTGCAACTTCATCGTCCACTTCTTCGAGCACTTCAAGGGTGTACTTCAACGTCCATTGGCAAAGCAGGTTCGTGTACCAATCGTTATTAACATTGTTGTCGTATTCATCTGGTCCGGTAACCCCATGAAGCATGTACTTGTTTACCCGTTGGGAGTAGTGAACCCGATCCGCCCAGAAGCGAGAAATTTCAGTTAAGACCTTTGCCCCTTCATGAAGGACGTAAGACTTGTCACCAGTATAGTTGGTGTAATTGTAGATGGCGTAAGCAACGTCCCCGTTCCGGTGGATTTCTTCAAAGGTAATTTCCCATTCATTGTGGCATTCAATCCCGTTGAAGGTCACCATTGGGTACAAGGCCCCAGCCAAGCCTTGTTCTTGGGCGTTAACGTAAGCCCCGTCAAGTTGATTGTACCGGTACATCAACAGGTTCCGGGAAACCTCAGCGTTGGAAACCCCTAAGTAAACTGGTAAACAGTAGGCTTCGGTATCCCAGTAAGTTGCCCCACCGTACTTTTCACCGGTGAAGCCCTTTGGACTGATGTTTAGCCGGTAATCATTTCCATAGTAAGTGGAGAAAAGTTGGAAGAGGTTGAAACGAATCCCTTGTTGGGCCCCTTCGTCCCCATTGATCTTCACGTCTGACTTGTCCCAACGCGCTTGCCATTCAGCTTCATGAGCCTTTAAGAGGTCAGCAAATGCCTTGGCATCCAATTGGTCACTCAACTCATCAACCCGGTTAATCAAAGCTTCCTTGGTGTCAAAGTCCCGGGAAGTAGCAACAACGGTCCGCTTTTCAATAACAGTAGTTTCACCAGCTGCTAAATCAGCTTCAAAGATGTTAGCAACTTCTTTTTCATCGACTTGGTCCTTTAAGTGACTAAGGGTAGTCTTAGTGGTCGTCTTCATCGCCACCGTAAATTGTGGTGTGCCGAAGTCATTTGGCTTAGTTTTAGAAACTAACAAAGCACGGTTGCCGTCGGCAGTGTGGTCCAAAACATCCCAGAATTGTTCATCATAGTTGGCGTCTTCGTTATAAACGTCACCGTTAATGGCACTCGTTACCGTTAACTTAACTGCTTGGTCAGAAAGGTTCTTAATCGTTACTTGTTGACCAACTAATTCCTTTTGCACTGCACTAACGAAGCGAACAAATTCGAAGTGCAACTTAGCTCCACCAACTTCAGCGTTGAAGGCCCGGGTAAAGGTCCCATGCTTCATATCCAAATCAAGGCTAAAATCAGTTGGCGTTTGTTTAGCCAAGTCAAGGGCTTCGCCATTAACTGCAATTGGTAACTTCAAGAAGTTGACAGCGTTGATCATCTTCCCAAAGTACTTTGGATAACCATTCTTCCACCAACCAACCCGGGTCTTATCAGGGAACCAAACGCCTCCCAAATAAACCCCTTCCATCTTATCGGCAGAGTAACCTTCTTCAAAGAATCCCCGCATCCCAAGATTTTCGTTAGCTAAACTGGTCATTGATTCTTGTAGCCGTTTATCTTCCGGTGACCAGGTACTTGTTTTTACGTGCCATGGCGCAATGTCAAAAGTTTGTTTCATTAGTAAAATTCCTTTCTCACTAAGCAAGTAAATTATTCAGCAAAAGTTTCCTTAATTGTCGTAACACTCAATGCCCCACATGCTAAGACAATCCCAGCAAGTAAGAACATATTAACTTGAGAACCACCAAGCAATGGGAAGAGGGCAAAACTTGCTAAGGAAGCCACGATTTGCGGTAAACAAATTGACCCGTTGAAGAGCCCTAAGTAAGTCCCCATGTGCTTCCCAGAAAGAGCGTTAGTAACGATCGTTAATGGGTAAGTGTTCATCCCGGCCCAGGCAATCCCAACGAGGATGAATGAAATAATCAAAGCACCTTGAGAGTGAATGAAGAAGACGGAAACAAAACCGAGAGCTCCAAGCAAAAGCGTCGTTGCGTAACCAACCTTGTGGTACTTGTTTGGTACCTTAGCTAAGACGTAAGAACATACCACGGCAGCAATTGATTGAACCGCGGCCAAAACCCCGTACCAGTTACCAGCTGCTTGGTAAGCGGCAGAAGTAGCATTCGTCGTGTTCCAAACGTTCTTAGCAATTGCCCCAGCAGAGTAAGTCCAGAGGTATTGGAAAGCAAACCAGCAGAAGAATTGAACTAAGGTAACCGTCCAGAAAGCCTTTGGAGCATGCTTCAAAAGCGTAAACCAGTTACCCCCTTCCGTGTTATCACTTTCTTCAATTCCGTGGTAACGAGCGTAAGTAGCTGGGTCATATTCCTTAACCCGGAAAACGGTGAAGGCACTCGTGATGATTAATAAGGCTGCTCCAACGTAGAAGGAAATAACCACTGATTGTGGCACAACCCCCTTCTTAGCAGTGTTAGCAACCCCCAACCAAGTTAAGAGGAATGGGAAGATGGCCGCTAAAACCGCCCCCGTGTTAGATAAGAAACTTTGAATCCCGTAAGCATAACTCTTTTGGTCATCATTAACCATATCCCCAACCATCATCTTAAATGGTTGCATGGCCACATTGGAAGAAAGGTCCAAGAAAGCCACGGTAATTGCTCCAAACCAAAGCGCTGCTAAGGAACCATACCCGAAGTTGAAACTCCCTGAATTTGGCAAAAGTAACATGACAATTACGGCAACCAAAGTCCCTAAAATCAAGTAAGGTAGCCGCCGACCACCAAACTTCGGTGCCCAGGTCCGATCAGAATAATAACCAACGATTGGTTGAACGATTAAACCAGCCAGTGGTGGCAAAATAAAGAACCATCCCAAATTATTAGGGTCAGCCCCGATCGTTTGGAAGATCCGTGACATTTGAGAACTTTGAAGGGTAAAGGCAGTTTGGACCCCCAAGAACCCGAAGTTGATCATCCAAATCATACTCTTAGACAAGGTAGGTAACCCTGCTGATGACTTTTCACTCATAGTCTTCAATCTCCTTCTTCTTGTTTAACCAAGAACTATTAGCATCCAGAAAATAATTGCAAGAGATTTGTGTAAGCGCTTCATAAACCTTTTCGAGTATCAATATACCAGAGCTTTTTAATTTGTGCAACCGTTTGCGCAATATTTTTGCAAACGATTGCACAAAATTTATCACTCAAAAAGGGCCTGATCCCCTATGCACTAGGCATCTGAGAATCAAACCCTGGTTAATTTTTTTCTTTTACTAATCAATAATCTTAAAGCCGACCAGTTGCCTTTGAATTTTACGATTGAATAATAACTGAACGGCTTTGGCCCCTAGTTGCCGAGGCATCATATCAACTTTAATCGCCGTTGGACTAGCAAGGCTGAGTAAACGACTCCGGTTAAAACAAATTGCTGGTAATTTAGTTGGCCATTTAATGGCTTTGAGTTGGTTATAAAAGCGCAATAAATTAATGTCATCAACTGAAATAATTGCATCAACCGTAGGATGCTCGTTGAAAAACGCTTTAGGATCGGTTTTTCCTAATTCGTATATTAGAGGTGTTCCCCCATTTACTAGCATCTCTGCTTGATACCCAACTTCCCGATCCTGTTCATACTGCCAGTTTTCAGCAGAACGAACCAAAATTGGGGTCGTAGCTTGCTTGCGCTCCAAAATGTAGCTTGTAACTTTCCGTCCCGCTAAAACATTATCGTTATTAATATACCGGTCAGTTGTCTGCGCCGGTTGGCCAACCACCACAAAGTTTTGGCCAGTTTCTCGCAGGTAATCCGCTACTGGATCTTTCTCTTCAGCATAAAGAACCAAAAAATTATGAACCTTTGACTGTTCAACCATAGCCTTAACGTTTTTCAATAGGCTAGCCTTATCCTGGCAAATCGCAGTTGCCAAAACATAATTTTTAGCTACTAGTTCCGTGTTTGCTCCTCGAATAATATCGAGTTGAAAAGGGTTCGCCGGGGCTGTTTCATTTGTAACTGGAAAAACCACGCCAACAACATTAACTTCTCCCTTTGAAAGGGCCTTTGCTGAACTATTCGGTTGGTAGTTTAATTGTTTTGCAACCGCCTTCACTTTAGCGATTGTCGCATCACTGATCCGGGGATTATCGTTTAGTGCTCGCGAAGCTGTCGAAACCGAAACCTGGGCTGCTTTCGCAACATCCTTAATTGTACTCAATTTACCCACCTCATATTTCCCAGGAAATAATTTTTTCTTGTCTCCTAATTGTCTCAATACTAGTTTTAGTAATTTCTGCCAAATTCTTCAATAACATAATCAAAAAGAGGCTAGTTGGGATTTCCATCCTTCGCTAACCTCAATTAACTAAATGTATGAATTACTTACAAACTTCCAACGACTTAACATCGGAGCAAAGATTATATAAAGGTATTCTGCAACTTGAAGCCATGCATATGCTAAGAGCATCGCACCAATCGTGTCCGTTGGAAAATGGGCATATAAGTAAACCCGTGAAATTGCCAACAAAGCAACATAGAAGATTAATAAGACTTGGCAAATTACCCTCATCGATTCGCTTTGGATAATTGGAACGACAACCAACATTAAGATTCCGGCGATTAAAAAGCCACCCAGAACGTGACCACTTGGGAAAGAAAAACCATTGTCCGCTACCATGTGTTGTGCTGGCCGCGCCCGCTTAATCACGTGTTTTACAATTGCTCCTAAAACATCGCCCCCAAAGATTACCCCCAGGGTCCAAAGAGCTGGAATTTTGTATTTAAAGCCCCAAAGCAAGAAGGCAATAATGAAAGCCCAGACCAGATCCATCTTTGGACTCCCAATAAAGGAAATCAAGGTCATCACAACCTTCATTCCCCCAGTTGCGTTGGGATGATTATTCGTAAAGAGGGTCTGCAAAACTGAATCAAGGGTACCAATTAACATGGTACTTTTGTAAACCATGGCGGCAATTACGATAAATAAGACCGCACTAACGAGGAGACGTTGCCACCTCTTTGCATCATTTTGAATTAACATTTCAAACTCCTAAGCTAGATTTCACTCGGAACGAGTATACCACATTTTCATGTTACGTCAATTGCTAGTTTGTAACATTCCAAATTTTGCTAGATTATTCGTCAT